>Ga0210396_10000130_pt1 | contig 133070 bp, 93 predicted proteins | sample IncBWH17OmetaG_FD_155466 | JGI IMG/M metagenome (GOLD analysis project Ga0210396, IMG submission 155466) | Forest soil microbial communities from Barre Woods Harvard Forest LTER site, Petersham, Massachusetts, United States - Inc-BW-H-17-O ...
TGCTCCTTACTCAGCCTTGGAGCGATTCGTCCTGGAATACAGGCCCCCTGTTACATGTCTCCTAACCTTATGAGGTGCAAATGCTTGGCCAAACTTACCGCTCAATGTTTCAAGGGCTTAGAAATATTTGAATTTTGTGGACGTGCACTATTCTGCACAGAAAAGGAAAATGACTACATACCGCTTGAAGAAGAAAATCAACAGAACTGCTAGAAGGCTCCGATCCCCTCAACCTGTTTTTTTTGACAGTATCCGTAGATATTTTGGGATTATTGTGACCTGCGCCCGGGAATCTCTACCAGTTTTGGCTGGAGTTCTCTCGTAAATTGAACGAGGGAGCGAAGATGAAGAAGAGCCGGTACACGGAAGAGCAGATCATCGGGATATTGAAGCAGCATGAGGTTGGGGTGAAGACGGTGGATTTGTGCCGGAGCACGGGACTGTCGGCCAGCAGCCTCAATCAACTCGTTGATCCTGGCATCTCAAGAAACGGAATTTTATGTACGTTAGCAGCGTATGACTGCTGATGAGTTCATCCTCGTTCGTCCGCCATTTCGTTAAATCAGAGATTTCAGAACAGGCCCACAAGGCGCATGGAGGCCGATTTTACGCAAGAAACCTGTCTTGGACGATCAACTTCCAACTCGTCAGTGCTTCGCAACATGATCGAGCTCTATCACCAAGCTTTAGCGTACATAAACTCCGCTTCTTGAGGTGTTCCCCCCTTCTACGGAGCCGGATTCGCCCCACGGATCTTGAATGACACCGAGTTGTTATTCACCGCATTCGTCAAGAAGTGCAGCGTATCCGTAACAATCGGCCCCTTCGTATTCACATCGCCCATGCCGACCGTGCAGAAATCTCCCGAGGCAACTTAGCTTCGCGCGCGACACGACACGTCGGCGATCCACTACCAAAGGTGAACGACCCCACACCATTGCCACTCTGCGTAAATATCCGACTCGCATCAGTAAACTGCATACTCTGGTTTCCGATGTTGTAAACGTAGATCGTCGCTGGATTCCCATCGAGAACAATAGGACTCGAGCTGAAGGCCTGCGACGGAATACTACCCAGCGTGCGGTCGATCAAATATAGTCCCGTCCCGTCCGCGGCGTACATCTTGCCGCTCGCAGATGTCGCAATGCCCTGATTTCCCATCGGAGAATAGAACGGCAGATTGCCAAACGTATTCGGGATTCCATTCGCCGTGTAAAGCGGGAACTGGCAAACGCCGAAATTTCCGCAGACGCTCGCCGGAGTTCGGGTCGTCGTTGTTGCTAAAAGCGCTTCCCCATTCAGATCCCAATAATAACGCGTGCCCGACTCATCCACCGCCACTTGCTCAGGAGTTGGAGCATTAGGACCTCCAACAGCCGGTCCAACATCGACAGGATCGAACAAGCCCTTCGGAGTCTGGACCTCTAATACGGTGCCTCCAAAGTAGTCCTCAATGTAAAGATCGCCCTCTCCATCAGCCGTTATCGAACCCGGCGTCAACCACCGATCGCCATAGCGATCGGACCCACCATGCCGGGAACATGCAGAACCCGCGGCGCAGTACCATCAGCCGGAACCTCGAATGACCTGTGGCATAAATTGGATCGTCGAAAGAGAGGTGGGCGCATTCAGGATGAACAGATCCCCTGCTCCATTCAACACAAGGCTCTCCGGCGAAGCCGTCGGAACGCCAGTATCCACCTTCACCGGGTCGCCTCCTCCAACCGGCACCCGATATATTGCCGCCCCAGCGGAAAAATATATCTCTGTATCCGCCGCATTCACCACCACATTGTCAACCGGCAAAGGCGCCAACTTTGTGGTCACTGCCGCATTCAGCACGGCAAGCTGCGCCAACGGTGAACTGTATCGCCCTTCCATTCGAAGTCTGCAACTGCACCGCCCCTGGCCTTCCACCCACATACGCGGGCTGGAAGTCGAACTTCACCGTGCACGAAGCCGGCGGCGTCAACCCAGTCGAACTCGTTGACGGATAGTACGTCGCAACACACACGTCCCACCCGGAGCTTTGTGATACTCCGCATTCCAAACCCCGCCGCCAATCCCGCGCGTCGCCTCAACGACCGTCGGCTCATAAAACTCATAGTTGAACGTAATCGCCTTCGAAGTCGCTCCCACAGCCACTGAACCGAAGTTCGTCGCATTGTGATAAAAAAACTCCGTCACCGTATGCGACGAATCCGATCTGAATAGGTCAATGAGCGCGTTGGCCTGTTCTCGCCAGTTGAGAATTCCTCCCAATTTCCTGTGAGGGGGCGAACTGTTACTCGGAGCGCAGTGCCTCCATTACGTTGACACGGGCGGCGCGAACTGCGGGCAGAAGCGACGCGATAACCGCAACCGTCATCAGCAGGAACGCGGAAATGACCACGGGCAAGGCGCCCGGCATCTTCATTTCAGCAAAATAGCTACCCGCTAAACGTGCCGCCACAAACCCGAAGGCTGCGCCAGCTAGAACGCCCAGTCCGGCCATCACGGCGCCTTCTGCTATGACCCCATTAAGGAGCCGCAGCGGCCCTGATCCAAGCGCCAGTCGGATCCCGAATTCCCGCGTGCGCGCACTTACCGAAAATGCCAGCACGCCTGCGACGCCCACCACCGCGATGGCCAACGCAACAACCGCAAACACGCCGAACACCACGGAGTTTAACCGGTCCGGCGCGAGCACTTCGGCGCGGATATCTTCAAGCGTGGCCGCATGCTCCACGGGCTGATCGGCGGACATCGAGCGAATGAGGTGCGTGATAGGCGTGACCAGCGCGTACGGATCGCTGCTTGTGTGGATAAAGAGGCGGCCGCCAATGATCATACCTCCCCCCAGGGGGTCGTAAACAGTGACTGTGGGTTCAGGGACGAGGTGATCATCGTCAATATCGGCCGCGACCCCGATAATGCGATGCGGCGCCATCAGGTGTGCCTTGTCGGCATCATTTCCTGGGAAGAATTGCAATACGGGATCCGTCCAAAAGACATGCCGGTTGATGGGATCCTGATTGGGAAACATGCGTTGTGCCAGCGTCTGACTGACGATAACGACTGGGTCGTCATTGTTCCGGTCGTCGAGCGCGTTGAAATCGCGGCCGGCGACGACAGGAACACCAAGCGCCGCAAAGTATCCGGGCGAGATAATGCGCCACGACGCGCGGGGGTCCTCTTCGCCGCGGGAGTGGACGTGACCATCAGCTGAAAATTGCAGACCTAGGCTGCCGGGGCCATTGTCGCGCCAGGGAACGACGTTGCCGAACGCGGTCCGGTTCACGCCCGGCAGCTCATCAATGCGACGTATTGCTTCTCTATAGAAATCAACAACCTGCAGTGGTGTCTTTCCATAGTCCATAGCAGGAACGTCGACTGCGAGGACACGACGCGTGTCCAGACCCGTCCGTGCTCTTTGCAGTCCGATGAGTGTCGAGATCAACACACTTGCACCCACGAGCAGCAAGAACGAAGCGGCGATTTGTGTCACCGCGAAGATCTGCTGGCGGCGGTTCGTGCCGCCGGTGATGCGCGCAGTCCCGCTTGAAAGGCCCAGCCCACTCGACGAGGCGGACGACGGCAGCCGTGGGACAAACGCCAGGATCACCGCCGCGACGATGGCCAGTGCTGCTCCTACCCACAGCAGGGTGAATCTACTGTTAAGTCGAGGGCACGGACCGAAAACCTCGAGGCATAGCGGGCGAGGATCGTGACCAGCGGCTGGGCACTTACCACACCGATCAGGGCGCCAGCACCACAGAGCACGAGGCTTTCGGCTAACAGCATGCGGCGGAGCGCGCCTCTGCTTGCGCCAAGTGCCACGCGGATCGCAAGTTCACCTTCACGGCGAACTGTCCGTGCCAGAATCAGGTTTGCGACATTGCAACAGGCAATCACAAATACCAGTGCAGAGGCTGCGAGGAGCACCAACAGCACATCCCTGGCGCCAGAAGTAACCTCGTCGCGAAACATCCGGGCTTCTATCTTAAAGCCAGCTTGCTTCGAATAAGCCTCGGGGTGGTCTTTCTTCATTGTGGAGTAGACGGTACGCAGCTCAGTACGAGTCTGGTCGAGCGTGACTCCAGGTGCGAGACGTCCGAAAAGCTCAGTCATGCGATGAATGCGGCCGGTGACCATGGTCGCGGAGAGATGATGCGGGCTCGTGACGAGGTTGGCGATGATCTCTGTGTCCTGTGGGTATGGGACGCAGGGTTCGAGGACGCCAATAATTTTTGCCGACCGTTCCCCAATGCTGCCGAGGCGAACGGTCTTACCGATGACCGAAGGATCCTTGCCAAGAGCCGTCCAGTAACGATAAGTGAGAACGACGACTCCGGCGGCGTTGGGGCCATCGTCCTGAGGCCCGATCAAACGCCCGAGTACGGGATGAAGGCCCATCACATCGAAAAACGTGCCGCTGACAACACCCCCTTGAATGGAACGAGGTTCACCGAGGCCGACCATGGTGAAATCCATGGTCGAGAAGTCGCCAAGTGCGCTCAAGGTTTTGATACTGGCGCGCAAGTCCTGGATCTCGGGTACGGAAAAGGTGGTGTTTTCATCGTGAAGGCCCGGCGCGCTCTGCCGGATATAGATCAGATGGTTCTCGTCACGGTTGACCAGGGGCTTGAGAAGGACACCGCGCACCAGCGTGAAGATAGCTGCGTTGGCACCGATGCCAAGCGACAGTGTGAGAATCACCGTGATCGCCAGCCCTGGAGTACGAGCTAATGAATGGACCGCAACCTTGAGATCGCGAAGGAATGACAGCAAATACTGCGTCATGATTTTCTCCCTTTTCTGTAACGGTCTTCCGGCGGGACGGTTTGCCTGCCTTCACTATCTCGACGAAATGGATGGACATTTACGGGCAAGATGGAAGTTTAGCTAACTAGTGATCTTCCGTTCCATCCGACCACTGTCGCAGTGGAATTAGGAATATAGTGAGATGCTCCCAGCTGTCGTTAAATGCAAAGATGGGAGAACCAGGCAGATTGGCTGCCCATGCCGCAGAGTCTGTGGAGAAAAAAAGAACATGAGGTGAGGATGCCAATGCCCATCGCGGCTGCTCAGGTAGCCCTGTTTGGACAGCATGTAACACATCGCCCCCGGTTCCATTTCCGGGAATTCCTTCTTGTCAATGGCGGCGACAATGGCTTCCATCATCTGAGCTTTCGTGCGTCCAGCTAGTATCAATTCCGCCTTCTTGATCGTGCGCGGAATATAGGAATGCGCAGCTGCTGCATTAAGGCAAATGGGGGCTCGCAGCCTGGGGTTCCAGAAGTCCGGGTCATCAATCGGACCGGTCCAGGAACGCTCCACCATGCACAGAAAGCCGTTCTTCCCCTTGATCACAGTCTCATAGCCAAGACGGCCCAGCGCGAGAACCGTGGCGTCACGCGAGATCGCGTCCGGAGCGGCGCTGCGGGCCAAGGCGACTTCCGCGTCGCGCGCCATCAGATATTCGTCAACCGGAGCCATACTGGCATAGGGTTGTTTGGCATCCTGTGCCTCAGCGTGTCCGACAGTAGGCCAGATTGAAGAGTAGGTTCATCCTGCCTCCTCACTGCTACCATTGATCGATGGGGTATCGCGTTCAGATCAGGCCATTCTTGCTCACCGAAGGCGAATTCAAGGGCCGCATGGAATACATTCATTTCCATGTGTTTCTCAACGGCGTCGAAGTCGGGCGCTGGTCTGAAACAAACATTGGCCAGCTTCCGGATTCTCTGGGTAAACTCGTCGGCAGCGCCAAGGCCATCGAATACGATCGCATCCTCCGCACAAACATTGAGGTGACATGCCCAGCAAATACACCGAGGAGCAGCTTCGCTTGCTTCACACTCTGCATCGCGGCGAATAGAACATGGCGACTAAAAAGGCCCGTGACCGTCCTTTCCCGAATCAGATTGCGCTCGAACTCCGCCAATGCGGCGAACACATGAAATACCAGGCGCCCCCCCGGCGAACGAATCTCATCTTTTCGGTGAGCGATTCAAAGTTGATCTTGCGCTCAAGCCAGCTATAAGCCTGACCAGATCATCCATGTTTCGGCCAACCGATCCAAACTCCAAACAACGAGCGAGTCGCCTTCACGAATGCCTTGAGGCATCCTTCGAGCTGCGACCTTTCGGTATTTTTACCGGTGGCCCGATCTTCATAAAATCTTTACGATTTTTCAGCCGAACTTTCGCATCAAAAATCCCAACCCAGTGTTCCAACAAAATACGCCGCGTGTAAGTCCAGAAGCGTTTTATTGTGGTCATCCATCAGAATTCGGAAACGTGTTCATTTTTGCGCCCGGATGGCATTTTGGGCGGCCCGCAGCGTTAGAACAATCTCATATTCCGGTTTCAGAGTGAGGCTATTCACCTGTGCGATCTCTCCATGGATTGGAAGTTTCGAGCGGACGCTTGCATCCAGGTAGATTGGTGCATCCTGACGCAGCGGCAGAACCTTAATCCGGATTCCTGAATTGGCAGCATCCGGCAGGAAGCGCTTGAGCCCGATCTCCCATGGCGTGCCGTTGAAAAAGTTGTCGTCTACAAGAGATTTCCCGACGTACATGCGCCCGATATCACCGGCATAGTCCACGTTCAGCCAGAGATCGCTGACCCCCGCAGGTAAGGGTTGCGCCAAATTGAGTTGCCATTCTGCGGCCGCATCAAAGACCTCTTCGTCGGGTGCTTGTGCAACGGAACCGCTCCTCCATTTGACGAACGGACCCATCTTTACAGGGCCGATCGCCCTGGCATCCTTCGTCTTGTTCCAGGTCCAGGAGATGGACGCCTTAGGGCGGCCGAAGCGAAAATCAGTCCAACTGCCTCTCGTCTCGACTGCCATACTTGCGCTGGTTGGCGCGTCGGCGCTCAGCGCTGGAAGTACCTTGAAGCGAAGATCCTGGCGATCGGTCGAACGGAGATGAAGTTGGTTGCCGTCAAGAAAGACCGCAGACGAGGAGAGCAGCATATGGTCTCCGTCCTTCATTCGGAACACCGTTGCTAGCTCCGCTTCTGCTTCCGTGAGAACGATGATCTTTATGTGTTTCCCGGCTTCGCTCACCACTTCGATTTCGGTGTCTGCGCCGGGCTGTATGTGTTCAACCCGAATAGAGGAGTCGGTGCGGGAGACCTTTTGACCGGAGGCATGAACGGAGGTGATACCGCTAGCGTCGAAAGAAAACTCGGCTGGAATACCGGGAATAGCAAAGAAGACGAACGCTGCTTCCTTTTGCGTATCCAGTTTGGTGAGCAACTGTGTTGTGCTGTATTGCAGGCGAACGTCGCCCATCTGCAGATTTACTGGCCAGCAGAAATAGCTGTTTGCAGGGAGAGTCAGAGGTGCCGCGGGGACGGATATCTGCTTGCCCGGAAGCTTGAGCTGGACCTGAAATCCGGCCCGCTCTGGCATTGAAAACTGCCGGATGTAGTTATTGACGAAGATGAATCCGGTTTCGCCGCGGGAGCGGACCGCCACACGAGGCACGGACGTATCGCCGGGATCCTTGGGAACATGCTTCGGTCCGACAGCAACCATCGGTGCGAGGTCGGAGCCGAACGCATTGAGAAAGAGGTGGAGGAGCTTTGTCTTACGGTAGGACTCGTGCACCTGACCGTACTCGCCGAGCGGCGCCTGAAAATCGTAGTTGAACTCCGGCAGGTCGTTCGGATACCCGGTAGCTTGCGACTCCTGCATTGTCGTACGCCTTCCCAAAGGATTCGCTCCACCGTGATACATGTAATAGCCGTATAGATTCAACCCCGAACCGATGCCGGTCAGCGTGAGCGCGGCGATGTCGTCCGGCTTCAGTAGCGGACGGCGATGGTACGCGCTCTCCATGCCTCCTGCCTCTTCCGCACCGAAGTACGGATCGTGCTTCAGGTCCACCTTCCCTGTCGGATCCTCAGAGGGTACGGTAGCGCCCATGTCGCCAAGCTGGCGATTGAGATTAAAAAGATAGTTCATGCTAGGCGGAAGATTGGTAAGCGAGCCGAACCAGAAGCCGTCGGGATAACCGCCAGAGATGGGGATCACGTCGTGAGGAGGAAAATCCAGACTCGGCCACCCTGTCACGGAATAGAGAGGCGCGTCGATTCCAGCCTCGACGGCGATCTCTTTGAGCTTGAGGATGTGCTCAGCGCCCATGCCCGGTCCATGCAAGCTGTACTCGTTTTCAAGCTGTGCACCGATGACTGGCCCACCGTCCTTCCAGAGCAGGCCTCTGAGTTGCAGCGCGATCTCCCGGTATAAGCGAGTGACGTGAGCGAGATAGTCAGGGTCGTTTGTGCGCACATTTGCGTTCTTTAGAAGCCAGTCCGGCTGGCCACCGTTGCGAGCTTCACCGTGGTCCCAGGGACCAGGGCGCAGATAGACGTACATGCCGTGCTTGGCGCAGAGTTCCACGAATCGGCGCAGGTCGCGCTGACCGCTCCAATCGAACTCGCCTTCGATCTCTTCATGGTGAATCCAGAAGACGTAGGTGGCGATAACGTTCACGCCTGCCGCCTTCATCTTGAGGATCTCCTCCTCCCAGTACTGAGCCGGATACCGCGAGAAGTGAAACTCCCCCATGACAGGGAGCATCGGCTTGCCATCCAAAGTAAGAAAACGGCTGTTCACCTCGAGGTCGTGCCCGGTTGAGGATCTGCCGCCAAGGTGAAGGAAGCCCGTCTCAGGAAGAGTACTGGGTTGGCTGGCGTCGATCTCAACGATATTCTGCGGCGGGGTCTGCGTGTCTCTCGACCGTTCGGTCTGCGCGAAGAGTCCTGCGTGACTTAAGAGGATAAGAACCGCCAAAGCCGCTCGTATACAGCTCATGCCTTGCACTCCTTAATGTGTGGAGAGTTGAGTTCAGGGAATTGCCGCAGGGCAGGCGGGGCAATGAAGAAAGCGGTGTCGAGCGGCCCCGGCACGCGGACGGGAGATTCCCAGCCGCATGCCGGACTGCTGTTTGAGTAGCGCATCAGAAGCTCAGTTTGAGCGCACCCTGCATCACGCGGGGTGGAATCCTGCCCAGACTGGTGATTTTGCCAAAACCGCCCCAGCCAACCGTGTTGCCGGGCGTACCCATGTTCGGGTGGTTGAAGGCATTGAACATCTCACAACGGAACTGCAGATGAATGCCCTCCATCAACACCCAATTCTTCATCAGACCCAGGTCCGTCGAGTTGACAGCGGGCCCCTTGAAGATGTTCTTGCCGGAGTCGCCAAAGGTTCCAACTGCGTTATAGGAAAAAGCGTCCGTGTTGAAGTACTCCGCCATCCACTGGGACTTGCCGCCCTGGTGGACATTGAATGACTTCCCGGGAACAACATCGGCGCGGTCACCCCACTGCTGCGAACCGGAGTTATTGTTTTGCCCGCTGCTGATGCCGAATGGCGAACCGGACTGCGAGGTCACGATCGCGCTTACCTCCCAACTACCCAGGGTGTTCTTCACCAACTGGTTCCGTCCTGCAAGACCCGGCGTGGTGTAGATCAGATTGCTCACCCAGATCAGCGGAACGTTGAGCGCGGAGATGCCCCTGTTCCAGCGCAGACCGGACGGAAGAGGATTGGGAAGCTGGTTGGAGCCGAAGGAAACATTTCCTGAAGACGCGACATCAATCACCTTCGACCATGTGAAGTTGGACTGGAACTGGAAGCCGTGCGAAAAATGCTTATCGACGGTAGCTTGCAGGGCATGATAGCTGGAGGTTGTGTTGCTGAAATCAGTGAGAATCTCACCAAAGTTCGAGTAGGTTGTGCGGTTGCCGCCATTGGCATAGATACCCGGATTCTGATCGATGATGGTCGACTGGTGATAGGATTCGCTTCCAACATACGCCAGGTGCGCAGCCATGTTATGGCCGAGTTCCTGCTCGACGGAAATATTCCAGCTCTGCGTAATGCCCAGGTGAAAATCATTCGAGAAGATGGCCGGAATGCTGACCGGAGTGGCAAAGGCAGCGTTGGAAGCGGGTTTAGCACTGATCGAGGTAAACGGCGGGAAGGGGCTCTTGCCGCCGGTACCCGAGAAGTTCGCCCATGGGTTGTCAAAACTGATCGGACTCGACGGGTTACCAGAGAAGCTATAGGTGGGACTGAAGGGGCTGATGTCAGCGGTATGGTTATACATCGAGTACATCAGAGGAGCGGTAAAGAAGCCTATCCCTGCGCGAAACGAAGTATGAGGCAACGATCTGGGCTGCCAAGCCACGCCTAGTCGCGGCTCCCAATAAGCGTAGGTGGTAGGCATCAGCCCGGAGGTTACGTCCTTGTCGCCCGGAAAAACGAGGCCCGTGGGCGCGTTTGGATAGAGCGCACTTGTTTCTCCGGGGATGAAAGCCGCGCCGCGCCCACCTGCCGCAGTCGGGGGAATATTGGGGTCCCAGCGAAGACCGGCAGAGAGTGTTAGGTTAGGACGCAGGCGATACTGATCCTGGCCAAAGAAACCGGGCTGCCAACCTGCAACATCGGCGATTTCACCGGCACCCTGGGTAAAGCTGGAGACGTCGCCCAGCAGAAAGTCGGCGAGACCGCTGCCTGTATAGCCGCCATTGAAGCTGACTTCGGGCTGTGTCGGATACTGAGTGTACTCTTCCGCAAACTGGTGCTGGAGGTTCACGCCAAACGACAGTGTGTGATTGCCGACAGTCCTGGTGACGGTATCGTAGAGACCATACGTGGTTCGGAGCTCCTGAGATGGCTCAGTCCAGCCACTGCCAAATCCTCCACTCACTGAGAAGCCCTCGATATAGCATTGGCCCGGCAATTCATTGACGTTGATGAAGTTCGACAAACACAGATTCTTGCCGCTGCTATCGGTCGCCGCCGCAGAGCTGTGTGCCGACATCTGCGTCCAGAAAGCGGAAAGGACATTGACTGTCTTCGGGTTGACCATCCAGGTGTGAGTAGCCGCCTCATTGTAGTAAGACATGCGCTCACCCATCACCATTGACCAGGGGTTTAGGTTGAGCACGGAAAGCATGTTGCCGGGAATGTCACCGGAGGGCTGCGTCAGGTGATCAATGAAGCTCCGCAACGAGACGCGCTGGTTGTCCGAGATAGTGTAATCGAGTTTTCCAGTAACCTCATCGAGCTTGTTGATGGTGGGAGCCCCGGCGTAGTTAACGCCGCCGTTGGTCGCCTGGCCCAGGGGCAGCGCGGCCTTGTCAAATGCCACCGCAGCCTTATCGAGAAGATTAGGATCTATCTGGTTTGCCTTGCCCCCCACGGTGGCGAAGCCGTAAGCCGGGTTGAGATTCGTCACGCCGGGTGTTGCCGCCAGACCGCTGAAGTCGCCGTTCAGCATCGCAGTAGTGGGCGTGTATACGTAATTCGCCGTGGACGAGCTGGACGAGCGCGTGCCCTGATAGCTGGCGAAGAAGAAGAGCTTGTTTCTCATGATAGGGCCGCCGACGTATGCGCCGAACTGGTTGCGCTTCAGTGGATCGACGGTGTGTGAAAACCAGTTGGTTGCGTTCAGACTCTGGTTGCGCAGGAACTCAAATGCGCCGCCGTGAAAACTGTTGGTGCCGCCTTTGGTCTCAATGCTTACGACCGCGCCAGGAGCAAAACCGTAGTGGGCATCAAAGTTGTTGGTGATCACACGGAACTCCTGTGTGGCGTCGGCGTTCGGAAAAGGCGCGGTTAGCAACAAGTAGTTGTCCATGTTGGGCACGCCATCCAGCAGATAATAGGTGCTGCCCTGGCGTCCACCGTTGGCGGAGCCGCCCGTCTCGCTCGGGAAGGAGAAGCCGGCCTGCAATGCGCCGTTGGAGTTCAGAACGTTGGTGACGCCGGGAGCGAGGAAGACTAGGCTGGAGGCATCGCGACCATTGAGTGGCAGTTGCGTAACGGCATACTCATTCACAACTGTGCTGAGTTCGGCTGAAGTGGTGTTGATCAACTCGGTGTTTGCCGTAACCTTTACGGTCTCCTGAACGCTTCCCGGATGTAAAACGATGTTCAGTGTCGCTGCCTGGTTCACGGTCAGGACTACGCCCTCCTGAACATATTTCCCAAATCCTTGCTGTCCCACGGAAACAGTGTATTGACCCGGAGGCAACTGACTTAGCGTATATATGCCTTCCGCATTCGTGAGCGCGTTTTGAATAAGATTCGTGTTGATGTTTCGTACTGAGACCTGAGCTCCAGCCACCGTCGCTCCCTGGATGTCGGTCACCTGTCCAGTCAAACCTGCACTGGTGCTTTGACCAAAGGCCCCAGCCCCCACAATAAAAACCATTGCCAAGACACAATAGAGTATTGCTTTACTCATCATCTGTTTCATGCACTGTCCTCTCAAATTCACGCGAGACCTCGAAGCATATCTCCCCCCGGAAGCGCACGGCCATGTCTGTTCCTGCACACAACTCCTGGCTTGTCCGTTGCAACCTGAAGGGTTTTTGCTATCGTTGTGAACCCTACGCCCCGGCATCTATGATTGAGAACATACGAAAGTATGTCGACATCGCTTTTCTTTGCACGTTTTCTCTCCTTGCTCATTCACGCTGACAGGCAGCAGAATCAATTAGTGCGTTCTCTCCCCTGCCGGCTCGCCGCACTGGCGTTGCTGGTCTTCTGCTGGCAGGCCGAGGCATCCGTTCCGAGCGATCTTTTATCTGGCTATACGACCCAGCAGTGGCAAAGCTCTGACGGCCTGCCCGAGCAAACAGTGCAGGCCTTCGCACAGAACGCTGACGGATATTTATGGATCGGCACCAGCGGTGGCCTACTGCGCTTCGACGGCGCGCACTTCACGGAGTACAGTCGCGAGAACACCCCCGCTTTCCTTGAAAATAGTGTCTTCTGCCTCACCGCAGGCAAGGATAGCGCGCTCTGGATAGGTACCGAAGGCGGAGGCCTCATCCGATTCTCCGATGGTGTCTTCCGGCTATATTCCACCACCGATGGCCTCTCGGACGGCTTCGTCCGCAGTGTGATGGAGGATCGAAGTGGAGCCATATGGATCGGTACGGATAATGGGCTCTTCCAACTCGCAAACTCCCGTGCAAATCGCGTAACCCGCATCGACGGCACGAAAGATCTTCCGTCGATGGCAGTCCATGCCTTACTTCAGGATCGCTCGGGAAGAATCTGGGTGGGAGGCTCCCGGCTCATCAGTCTGGATCTTAAGCCAGGCGCTGGACCGCGAGAGTACAAGCTGCCGGGCCATTACAGCGAGAATCGCGTGAAGTCGATTCTTCAGGCGACTGACGGAACCGTATGGGTCGGTACAGTCTCCGGCTTGCAGCAGCTTCGGCCCGGATCGCCGGCCTTCGCCAACCTGCCAGGAATTCACGGGACAGTCCGTGTCCTCCGCCAGACTTTGGATGGAACCCTCTGGATTGGCACCATCGGTCAGGGAGCCTTTACCTATCGGAGCGGCGTCCTCACCAGAGTCGCGCCGTACCAGCCGCTCCCCAGCAGCACGGTGCTCTCCGTTCTCGAGGACACAACGAAAAACGTCTGGCTGGGCACCGAAGCAGGCATGGTGCGCCTGAGCAGGACACCTGTGTCTCTGATCCCACTGCCTAACGCTTCCGATTTCGAAACCATCTCTGCCGACAGCGATGGCAGCCTATGGGTCGCCTCGACGAAGCTTTTCCATCTGGTACATGGCGTTACACGCCCATTCACCTTCCCCCAACTGCGAGGAGCGCGGGTACGCAACGTCTTCCGCGATCGCAACGGATCGCTGTGGATCGGCACCGATGGGAGCGGCCTGTTCCACCTCAACGGCGACGCAACAGAACAGTACACAACTGCGAATGGCTTGACCAACAACTTCGTCAGAGCCATTACGCAGGCAAGGAATGGCGATATCTGGATCGCGACCGATGAGGGTTGCAACCGGCTCTCGCATGGAACGCTGCGAAACTTTAGGGTTAGCGATGGACTCTCTTACTTCAGCGTCCGCACTATCGTCGAAGGGATCGATGGCGATATGTGGATCGGAACCGATCGCGGACTAAGCCATCTCCATCAGGATGCGTTTCAGCATGACACCGCCACAGAAGCTCTGCGGAAGGAGAAGGTCTGGTCGATCCACGTTAGCCGGGACGGAGATGTGTGGTTCGGGACTCGCAACAACGGTCTCTACCGTTTCGCCAAGGGAAAGATGTATCACTTCACACAGGATGAGGGATTGGCCGCGAACAGTATCTATTCCATCCTTGAGGACTCGCACCGGCGCCTCTGGATCGGCAGTCCGGATGGCGTTTCGCTGCTCGACCGGAGTGAGTTCGATGACGACCGGGACTATGCGAAACAGCATCTCTCGCAACGTTTCTACAATCGCTCGGATGCTGGAGATATCGCTCCACTTTACGGGGGAACCCAACCCGCGGCAGCAATGACAGAAAATGGGGACGTCTGGTTCCCAACGAACAATGGCCCTATTCGCATCGTCGACACTGGCCGCAGCGCGCCAAGTCCGACCAGGCTGGTAATAGATCAGGTCGTCGTAGACGGCAGAAAACTGCTGCCGCAGTCGCAGCTGCATCTCCCGTCCGCAAACACCAACCTGGAGATCTCTTATGCTCCCATCCTGCTCAGCTCACAGGCAGACCTGCGCTTCATGTACAAGCTGGAGGGATTCGATCGCGACTGGCTGTATGCATCCTCACGTCGTGTCGCGTACTACACGAACCTCCCCGCCGGCACGTACGCCTTTCACGTACGGGCACTCTCTCCTTCCAATCCTGCGGTCATATCGGAGGCGATCCTCGCTGTTGTCAAGCAGCCTTTTTTCTATCGCACACCCTGGTTTTTCGGTCTCTGTTTGTTAGCTTCCGCACTCGCCGTCTGGGGCGCTCACCTAGCCAGAGTACGGCGTATGCACACCGCATTCCGCGCTGTTCTGGAAGAGCGCGCACGCCTTGCACGTGAGATGCACGACACTCTTATCCAGGGCTGCGCCAGTGTCTCGGTTTTGCTGGAAGCATGCTCCAGCGGCGAGACATCAGACAAAACCGAGCAGCATGAGCTGATCGACTATGCGCGTACCCAACTCGCCGCCTCCATTGACGAGGCGCGGCAGGCCGTATGGAATCTTCGCGCTGAACGCAGCGATGATCTTGGAACAGAGATCAGAAAGCTTGCCGATCGCATCTCCCGCGAGTCGAACGTTGCGATCACCTGCCATATCGAAGGCACAACTTTTCCGCTGAGGGCCTCTGCACTGCATGAGCTCCTGATGATCAGCCGGGAGGCGCTCTATAACGCAGCCCTACATGCAACACCTACGGAGTTGAGTTTGAAAGTGATATATAGTCCACGCGAAATTGTGCTCGAGGTACACGATAACGGTTGCGGCTTCGATCAGAATCAGGTCAATGGCGGCCACTATGGTCTGGTCGGAATCGAGGAACGTGTTCGTCAGCTTGGCGGCACCTTGCAGGTCAGGAGCATGGTGTCAAAAGGAACAGATATCTGTGTGGTGATACCGAAGAGCGCAACGGACGTTCACGAGATGGCGACCCTATGACAAAAGCAACAGGAAAGATCAAGCTCCTCATCGTCGAGGACCACCCCATCATGCGGATCGGCATTGCGGCGCTCGTCAGCACCCATCCTGACCTCGAGGTAGTTGCGCAGGCAGGTTCCGGTGAGGAAGCGATCCAGTTACATCAGCAGCATGAACCCGACGTTTCCCTCGTCGATCTCCGCCTGCCTGGAATCAGCGGGGTCGAAGCCATCGGCAGCGTCCGCAAACGCAACCCGGCAGCGCGCTTCATCGTGCTGACCACCTACGAGGGCGATGAAGACATTCATCAGGCGCTGCAGGCCGGAGCCAGCGGCTACGTCATCAAGGGAATGCCACATCAGACGTTGGTCGATGCAATCCTCAAGGTTCACGCCGGTGGCCGCTTCCTGCCGCCGACAGTAAAGCGCCTTCTTGCGTCGCGCACTCCAAGCGCCGAGCTAACCAGCCGCGAGCGCGATGTGCTTCTGCGCATCGCGCAAGGAAAGAGCAATAAGGAGATCGCCGTCGAACTGGACCTCGCCGAGATCACGGTGAAGTGCCGCGTGAGTGTCATCCTGATGCGGCTCAACGTGAACGATCGTACGCAAGCCGTGGTGACTGCGCTGCAGCGCGGCCTGCTCCATCTGCCATAAGATACGGATCGATAGAGACCGATGAGATTACGCACACCAGGTATATCCATGACACTCCCGCAAATTTTCCTGCATCGCGTTGATCTCGATCGAAGCGGCTACAGCCGCGCAAACTCCGATCGCGCGACCCGAGATCATCGGCGCCGATGTCTCGTTCCTTCGTCAAATGAAGCAAAGCGGAGTCGTCTTCAAGGATGGCGAGACTCCCAAATCTGGCCTTCAGATACTGAGGGACCACGGCTACAACTGGGTCCGGCTCCGTCTATTCTGCGATCCCGACACACTGCCCAATAATCTCGCCTATACCCTCGCCACAGCAAAAGATGCGAAGGCCCTCGGCTTCAAATTGCTGCTCGATCTGCACTATGCCGACGACTGGGCCGATCCCTCCCACCAACCAACGCCAAAGGCCTGGAAGACTTTGACACACTCCGAGCTACAGGCCGCCGTCTTCACATACACCAGAGATACGATTCACGCCTGCCGAGCTGCCGGAGTGATGCCGGAGATGGTGCAGGTCGGAAACGAGGTCACAAGCGGCTTCCTGTGGCCGGATGGCCGTCTGCCAGACCACTGGGACCGCTTCGCCGGTCTTATATCGGCTGGCATTCAAGGTATCGACGCCGGGCGCGGAGACGCACCACGACCGAAGATCATGATCCACATCGATCAAGGTGGGAATCAGGAGACGACGCAATGGTTCTTCGACAATCTGAAGAGCCGCGGCGTCTCGTTCGACATCATTGGGCAGTCCTATTACCCATGGTGGCAGGGCAGTCTCGACGACCTGCGGCGCAACCTTCGGTTTATGGCAAAGACCTATCGGAAGGACATCATTGTCGTCGAAACGGCGTACGACTGGAGTTCGGGAGAGGAGTTCGGTAACAAAAAACAACCCTTCCCCGAAACTCCTGCCGGTCAGCATGACTTTCTCGAAGCGCTGGGAAAAGTCATTGTTGAGACTCCCGATGCGAGGTGCCTGGGCTCTTTTGGTGGGAACCTATGGCCGAAGGCGCAATCGCGAAACGGTCATTCTTCGATCAGGAGCACAACGCGCTTGAGGTTATCAAAGTATTTGATTCGCCCACGACGCACTAGCAAGTAAATGTGCCAAATGCTGTGGCTGGAGCAGCGGAGAGTCTTTTCAACGCGTTCCATAGCCGATCTATCCACCACCGCAAGCGCATGGCAAGCAGATGGATAGCGCCCCTCGGGCAGATCGAACCTGAACCGGAGTGAGATCGGCCATACTCAACGCATTTGCAGAAGCACACCTCACACGGCAGTCGGCAGACGACCGGAACTCCAAGGAGCACCGAAAGCTGGTTCGCATCTCCTAAAGGCACTCGGCGCTAGCGAGGCCAGATGTAGTTGATAACAGAAATCGGCCTTGCGTTGACCAGAGGACGCCGATCCCAAAAATCCACTTAGGCTCAAAACGAGTGAAACGGCAAGAATGTCTGATTTGTATACTGATTCTAGTGGCGACTAGAGATCGTTTACGCTACTTTAGTTTCTTAAATCAGTCATTTAACCCTTCTGAGTACACCGATCGTTCGAGCCGCTGACTGAAAGGTTAGGCCGGTGATAAAGCTGGCAGCGATGTGTAATGGTGGTGGCCAGAGACGGGATCGAACCGCCGCCGCCGGCCTTTTCAGGGCTGGCGGCGTGCGGGCCGCAGCGCTAATTCTATTGGGCGACGCGAACATGGTGCCCGAGGATCACTGTTGCTCCATCGACTGCTCCTTCTTTAGTGAAAGCCTGCTTGATTGCGTCATTCATCGGAATGATGTTCTGAAAGCCCGCAGCCAGAATCGATCTCAGATCTGTCGGCAGGGCGGAAGGATGCGTTCCCAGGTGCCTCCATCGAAGCTGGCTTCGATTCGTTTCAGCCGCAGCGGAATCAAACAGCAGGGCGTCGCCATGTAACAAGCCAACGGTAATTATGCTCGAGAAAGAGCAGCTCCATGCGTTGGTTGTTGAGCGTTCCGATCTCTGAGCCGTAAGGCGGGTCGAGATAGAACAGAGAGAACGACTCTATCTTGGCATGAGCGTCGAAAGGCAGCCGCGAGCGCTCCGCATCGAGCTCGACGCCATAGCGTCGGCATGAAAATTAGCGGTGATCAGATGAAGACCGGCCCAGTCCCTATACAAGGATCGATTACGCTAAAGGGTTCCGTGTTCTGGAGAAGGCGCCGCAGCCGGTTGCCTTTTTCGGTAGGAAGCGGAAAATAGCCGAGCTTAAGCCTGCCCGCGTTGCGCATGGTAAGGGTTCCTTTCTAGGATTTGTTTTGGGTGATTTGAAGCATATTTTGCCGGAAATAAAGCAAATCTTTGCCGCGCCAGAATGATGCGTTGGCGGGACCGGTCGGCGACGTGAAAAAAATCAACCATATTAGAGGTGTTGTAAGCTTTTTATACTCAGACCTCCAAGCAGAACTCCATGCCGTTGCTGGCGGCAGCGACTCCCCAAAAGTTGTACCTGGTGAGTACATCACTTCGGGTTGCCCTTCGCAGAAATTCTGTAACATATGGATCTTGCAACCCAAACAATTGCAGAGGTTGCTTCCCGATACGTAGTGGAGCGGCCTCTGACCCGTCTGGCGCGTATCGCCTGCCTCACTTGTAGCTTTTTCTCTGCGGATTAGGAGACCTCTGGTTCATGAAGTTCTGTACTGCCCGTCATCAGCCTCCCTCGTCTCGTCACTTGGCTCGATTGTTCTTTTTCGTCGTCACTCTGGCAGCGGTTCTTGCAGCCGCGATCAAGATAGAGGCTCAGAGTACACCTGCATCGACTCAATCGATGGGTCCGCAGAGCTTACTGCTTCCGCAGACACCAGCAATCCGGCGTTACGGTGTGATGGTCAAACGATCGGCGGCAAGCAGTTCTTCCGGCACGATTACACCTGCGTGCAATTCACCCAAACTCAGCTACTTCAGTGGCCCTGTCATTTCCAATGTGCAGGTTGTGCCTGTGTTTTGGGGCAACTACGTAAATTCGCAGATCACAGGGAACATCTCGCAGTTCTATTCTGATGCGACGGTCAGTAACTGGTACGACATGCTGAGCGAATATGCGAGCGAAGGCGGAACAAATCAGTCGATTGGCCGCGGCACGGCTGTATCGGCGATCACGATCAACCCCTCAAAGTGTCCTTCGTCTTCGCACTGTACGCTCAATGATAGTGACGTCCAGAATGAACTCAGCGCCCAGATCCAGAATGGTAATTTGCCCCAGCCGCAGCAGGACAGCGCGGGCAATACCAATACCGTTTACATGGTGTACTTCCCCCCAACTATCAGTCTGCAGGGGCCCTCGGGAACAGGAACCAGCTGCGTGCAATTCTGCGGATATCACAATACTGCAAAGTTTGGCAGCGCTCAAATCGCCTTGCCGTATGGCGTCATCATGGATACGGTGTCCGCCACCAGCGCGTGCTCCACGGGGTGCGGCAGCAGCACCGCGACTGGGCTTGAAAACGAGACGAGCCTTTCAGCACATGAACTGGCCGAAGCAGTGACAGACACAAATATCGGATTTGACACGCAATCTAACTACGCTGCTCCGGCAGCCTGGGCTGACAACAGCAACAGTTGCGGCGAGGTAGCCGATATTTGCGACACCAATGCATCGGGATTGACGATCACGGGGGCCAACGGAACATGGGTTGTTCAGCAATTGTGGTCGAATAAGCTGAATGCCTGTGTGGGAACCGGATTACATCCGAACTATACGGTCAGCGCACCATCAACGGCCGGGTCAGGTACGGCCCTGACGTTTACTGTGACGGCAAAGAACCCCTCGGGGAGTCAAGGCGCAGATATTGCGTACGTTGGCACGGTCCATTTCACGAGTAGCGATTCAAGCGCGGCCCTCCCTGCCGATTACGCCTTTGCGCCAACGGATCAGGGAACGGCCAGTTTCAGCGCGACGCTGAAGAGTCAAGGTTCGCAGACGATTACCGCGACCGACACCTTGAACGGCAGCATCGCTGGAATCAGCGGTGCAATCAGCGTGAATTTGACCGTACCAGGCGCACCGAGCATCGGCGTGGCGACGGCCGGCGACACACAGGCTACGGTGGCCTTTAGCGCTCCGACTTTCGATGGTGGTGCGGCGCTCACTGGCTATACCGCAACGGCTAATCCGGGCGGCGCCACTGGAAGCTGTGCGGCGTCGCCCTGCACGGTAACGGGACTGACGAACGGGACAGCATTTACCTTCACGGTAACGGCCACCAACTCGGCAGGCACGGGCGCCGCCTCGGCGTCCTCGAACGCGGTGACACCACGAGGCAGCCAGATGGTCACCTTCAACAATCCAGGCGCGCAAACCTTCGGGACCTCACCCACGCTGGCCGCAACGGCGACTTCGGGCCTGGCAGTCACTTTCACTTCTTCGGCCTCCGGGATATGCACCATCACCTCCGGTGGAGCCTTGAAATTTGTGAGTACAGGCACATGCATCATTAATGTCGACCAGGCCGGGAACAATGCATATCTTGCTGCGGCGACGGTTTCTCAGTCGTTCATGGTGAATGCGGGAACGGCGACGGTAACACTGAGCAGCCTCAACCAGACTTATACCGGATCTCCTGTGACTGCGACGGCAACCACGAACCCGGCCGGGCTAGCGGTCAATCTGACCTACAACGGTTCGACGACACCGCGAACCACAGTAAACAGCTATACCGTGGTGGCCACGATCAGCGACCCGGACTACCAAGGGTCGGCCGCGGGCACGCTGCTCATCAGCAAAGCAACACCAGCAATAAGCTGGGCTACTCCGGCCAGCATGGTTTACGGCACGGCGCTAGACGCAGCACAACTCAATGCCACCGCTTCGGTTCCGGGCACGTTCAGCTACAGCGCGGCGGCGGGGACAGTGCTGGGTGAAGGAACGCATACGCTGACAGCAACGTTTACTCCGACCGATGCGGCGGACTACACGACGGCGACACAGACGGTCGCGCTCACGGTGACATCTGCCACGTTGCAGGTGACGGCGAATAACGCTACGAAGGTTTACGGCACGGTGAACCCCACCATCTCCGGAACAGTGACCGGAGCGCAGAACGGTGACAGCTTCACCGAGAGCTTCAGCACATCGGCGGTAACAAGTTCGCCTGTTGGGAGCTATGCCATCGTGCCGGTGGTGACCGGAGCGAATCTCGTGGCGTACACACAGAGCGTCACCAACGGTACTCTCACGGTGACGAAGGCGGGAACGACGACCGTGCTGAACGCGAGCAACAGCGGTTCGATCGGAGCGGGAACGAGCTTGACGCTTACGGCACAGGTGGCGTCCGCTACGACGGGTACGCCGACAGGAACGGTGAGCTTCTATGACGGCTCGACGCTGTTGGGAACGGCCACGTTGAGCAACGGTGCGGCGAACTACTTCACGGCGGCGCTGACGACAACGGCGACCCATACGTTGAGCGCAACCTATGGCGGCGATGCGAACTTCACCGAGAGCACAACGGCGTCGAGCGTTAGTGTGGTCGTGTCTCCGCTGGATTTCAGCTTCCAGGCCGTGGGAGCGCTGAGCGTAGCGACGGCAAAGGGAGGCACGGCGACGTTCGCGTTTACTATTGCGCCGATGAACGGAGGGTATCCGGGGCCCGTGAACTTTACGGTCTCGGCGCCTTCTACAGACGTGAGCTACTCGCTGTCGCAGACGACGATTGCCGCGAATGCAGGGCCGCAGACGATCACGCTGACGGTTACAACGAATGCATCGACGGCGGCAGTTCGCGAGCGGCAGCTGTGGGGGATCGGCGGGACAGCCGTGGCACTCGGCTTGTTGTTTCCGCTGGGAACGCTGCGACCCAGCCGGCAACTCATGCAGAGTGCGGGCAGGAGGCTCCTGCTGGCCTTGCTAGTGGTTGCCGCGAGCCTGACAGTACTGGGGCTCAGCGGTTGCGGCAGCAGAGGAAATAGGAATCTTCCGCAGAGCTACAGTGTGACCGTAACGGCGGCCAGCGGCTCGGTCACGCATAACTCCACCGTGAGCGTGCTTGTGCGGTAGCAGGAGAGGAGATGAAATCAAGCTGTTCAGTGTTGCCGAATTCGAAGATAGTCAATTTGGATATTCTGAAACTTGGGTTCCCCGACTGGCTCGGTAAACCATATCGGCGTTCCCTCTTCTCACTGATTGTCGGCATCGAGCTTCCATTGGGCGTCCGCTATCCCACTACGATTGGTACCGCCGACCTCCGGCTCTGACCAGAAGAATTGGCGTGGGCACAGAAAGGGCACAAAATTCCCGGATTACACCGTCGCTAATTTCGAGCACAGAGCCAGGAGCAGCCGAGGTAAGCACGAAGGAGAATCCTCGTTTCCCGATGCGACAGGCTCGGCCGGACTCGCGATAATAGTCAGAGGCAGCTCCCGACGGATGATTATGCGGTTCCGACCCGCGAATATCAGACCGATCAATCGTCGCTCAATCTGCCCCGGCTGCTGCTCGCTCTGTCCTCGATAAAAGAGCAAGGCAACTACAGAAACACCCACAGACTTCGCAGAGTTGACACGGTTACTCCATATCAGGCCAATGCACTCATCGAGCCGGCGAGATCAAAAAGGTCGCCGACGCAAATCGTGAATTTGGGAACCAGTCTTCAAGAACGTACCGCACGGGAATCAGCCTCGTCGCAAACGACACGCTTTCGCACGCGACGGATGATTTGAACACAACCTTCTCGGAGACGAACACTGCGTTCAGCCTTGGGAATACCAACCCGTTCAAGGGGCGGGTAACGATTTTGCCGCGAGCAGCGGCGCTATCATCGCTTCCAAGGGCGGTATCGAACCGGGAACTCCGGCTGGCGCCAATGATGAGCGCCGGTTCGGAGAGTTTGCTCTGAAGGTCAACTTCTAAATGGACTCAAAACTTACAAGGCGGCAGTGGAGACTTCGGTCTCAACTGCTCGGTGAAGCGTAGATAGCCAGGCCGAATTACGTTTTTGATCATCAGGGTTGGAGTGCGGCGCCTTTTGTGCCAGTTGAGAGCTGTGTGAGAAATTGAACCCTTTACAAGTTCGTTGAAGCCGCTTTTTGAGCGCGCTATCGGTACGATCCAGCTACAAGGCGCCTTTCAGGTCATAGCCTGTTTCATTTGCAAGGGTCGTCAATGGGCCAGCACGTCACGCTGAAAGGCCGCTTTATCACAAAAACTGAGTATTACATGCGATATGCCAGCCCGTAATTTGACAATGAATCTCTGGTACATCAATCATTTTGCTAAATCGTTAATCCTTTCAAAACGATTCTTAAATCGCGACGATGCTTGGTGGGGCTGAACCCCGATCCAGATGGATCGCAGTGATATTGAACATGATTCCCGCCGGGCGCGCCTGACTTTATTCAGGAGGCTTTATGCAGGCTCAGGTTAGAGTTCCCCAAAATCAGCTGGTATGGAGATGCAGAACGAGTTTTGCGCTGCTGTATACGCTTCTCATGTTGTGTGCGGTCGCAGTGCAGGGATGGGCGCAGACAACGGCAAGTCTCTCTGGAACGATCGCGGATACGACGGAAGCGAACATTCCGGGAGCCACGGTCACGCTGGTGAACGAGGCGTCGAGGGACACGCGTGTGGTGACCAGCAATAGCGTCGGTTACTTTACGTTTGCTGGAGTGTTGCCTGGGACATATACGGTCACGATTACGGCACAGGGATTCAAGAGCTGGGAACAGAGGGGAATAGCGATCAATCCGGGTGATATACGCAATCTGAGCGGAATCGCCATAGTGGTTGGCGCTACCACGGAGACAGTCACGGTGGAGAGCACCGCGAGCGAGATTGCGCCTGTGGATTCCGGGGAGCGCGCCGCGCTATTGAGTTCGAGAGACATCGAGCGGTTGGCGATCCAGAGCCGCAACATCACCGAACTGCTGAAGATCCTTCCCGGCGTGACGTCGACTGCGAACGGCACTGGTAACGGCCTGGGTTTCAACTTCAACGATGCGGGGTCATCGGGATCCGCAGTGGGAGTTGGCCTCAATACGAATGGCGCGCCATATCGTGGGGGCACTGCTTATCTTCTGGATGGTGCAAACATTATCGATCCGGGGTGCGCATGCTGGTCGATCGCGGTTGTGAACCCGGACATGACGCAGGAGGTGAAGGTGCAGACCTCGAACTTCGGGGCGGACAGCGCACAGGGCCCCGTCGTAATCAATGCCATTAGCAGATCTGGGTCGGATCGCTTCCACGGGCAGGCCTACATGTACATTCGCAATGGCGTGCTCAACAGCAATACCTGGCAGAACAATAACTCCGGGACCAAGCGCCCGGAGGATGCGTATTACTACCCGGGCGGTAGTATCGGCGGCCCAGTCCTTATCCCCGGTACCAACTTCAACAAAAACCGCAAACTTCTCTTCTGGGCCGGCTACGAATACTTCTGGCAGAACCTTGGATCGTCCGCTCCGTTACAGTCCTACGTGCCGACGCCGGCGATGCGGGCAGGAAACTTCTCGGCCAGCGACGCTGCGAATGCCGCACTTTGCTCGAGCGCCGGCGGCATCGGCTCTTCGCAGACCAACTTCTGCAACGACCTGTCTGGAACAGTGGCTCCCGATGGTACGCACATTACCGGATCGCAGATTCCCAGCCAGTTTCTTGATCCTGGCGCGCTGGCGCTTCTGAAGCTCTTTCCCGCGGCAAATATTGATCCCAGCACCGATGGCTCCGGCTACAACTATTTCTCTCCAACCAGCGCGCAGCACAACGGCTATGTCTTTCGCGTGCGTGGAGACTACAGCATCACGGACCGTACGAAGGTTTATGTCAGCTATCAGTACGGCCATGATGTCGGCACATCCTTCGCTCACATCTATTTCACTCCCGCCTTCGCGATCGCATATCCGGGCGGCAACCTGCTGAGCCCGGTGAACGCACATGTGCTTACGGGCAGCCTGATTCACATCTTTTCGCCCTCGATGACTAACGAGCTTCGCATCGCTACAGGCTGGTTGGACAATCCATTCTCGGCAACCAATCTTAAGGCGCTGTACGCCACGACGCTTGGTTATCCTTATGGATCGGTCTTTCCCACGGCTTCGCAGTTGGTTCCCTCGATCAATTCACCAGGTGCACGCACCTTCCCTGACATCTCTCAGCCCGACATCTTCCAGCAAGGCGGCACCTACGATTCTAAAAAGACATCGCCGTCCGTCTCCGACGACCTGACGTATGTTTACCGTAGCCATACCTTCAAGTTCGGCGGTTATTGGAACCGTGCTGGGAACAAACAGGGGACCTATGGCTTTGCCAATGGCTCCCTGAGCTACACCAGCGGCCTGCTGGCGGATCCAATCACCGGCGCCGGGGGCGCCACCGGTATTGGCTCCAACAATCCGCTGGCTAATTTCCTCATGGGGATCTCCTCGGGCTTTACGCAGAACAGCGCCAATCCGGTTACGGACATGTATTACAACACTATCTCAGGCTACGGCCTCGATAACTGGAAGGTAAATCGGAAACTGACGCTCAATCTTGGTTTGCGTCTCGATCACTACGGCCGCTGGCAGGACCACAGCGGCGTCGGAATGGCAACCTGGATTCCGAGCCGTTATGCAGCGGACGTCGCCTCCGGCAAAACGTATCCCGGAGTGTATTGGCACGCCATTGATAAGTCGGTTCCCATTAGCGGCTCGCCGGTACAGACGATCTTTCTCTCGCCGCGTCTCGGATTGGCGTATGACGTCTTCGGGACGGGCAAGACGGTGGTTCGCGGCGGATGGGCTTCCTACCGCTGGAACGACCAGTACAACGACTACGCAGGTCCGCTGCAGACTTCACTTGGCGCCCGCACCTTCAATTCTCCTGGCGGCAAGGCCATAACGCTCGCTGAGATCAACGCGCTGGGCCAGAACAGCGCCAATCTTGGATCGCTTCCTTCCAGCGTGTTTGTTACCAGCCAGGAGGACGATTCGGTTGCTAACACCTACGCCTATAACTTCACCATCTCGCAGCAGGTTTTCAGAAACACTCTCTTTGAGATTGCCTACGTCGGCAACCGCACCGCGAACCTGCTGATGGGAGGTCAGAGCGCCGGCACCGGTATCGGCGGATCGGAGTTCGTCAACCAGAACAAGATTCCTGTGGGCGGCCTCTTCCTGCCGAATCCGGTGACGGGAGCGCCTGCCCCAAGCAACCCCGAGAATATTCCTGTCGAGTATTACCCGTACTACCAGGGCTATGGCAGTAACAAAATCTCAATGAATACGCACGTCGGTTATTCCAACTACAACGGCCTTCAGCTTAGCTGGCTAAAGCAGACAGGCCATCTCTCTTTCAACGTCAACTACACCTACTCGAAGTCGCTAGGCATCATCAACAGTACGATTGACGCCTTCCACGTCGCGCCGAACTACGGCGTGCTCAATATCGATCGCCCGCACGTCATCAATACCTCGTATGCGTATACGATGGGATCGCCGTTCCAAGGCAACATCATTGGACGCGGTTTAATCAACGGATGGACGTTCTCGGGGATTACCACCTGGCAGGCCGGGGGCAATCTGCAGGCGCTCTACCAGCAGAACCTTGGACTCAGCATCCAGAACACTACGCTGAATCGAAGCATCGGCTCAGCGACTTACTACGGTACTCCATCGAACTCAATCCTGCCCTTACTTACCTGTAATCCAACTTCGGGTTTGATCAACAACCAGAAGGTGAATATGGGCTGCTTCACCGCGCCGCAGATTGGTCAGCTTGGAATTCGTCAGACTCCATATCTGAGTGGTCCGTCGTACTTCAACAGCGACCTGGCGATCTACAAGACGTTCCACATCAGAGAGTCGCAGGCCTTGCAGTTCCGCGCTTCGGCCTTCAACTTCCTCAATCATCCTTTGCCTGGCTTCAGCAACAACGATCCCATCACGATCAAATTGCAGACCGCGGACAACCAGACCTTTGCCCAGCAGGCGGGTAATCGAAACGGCATCATGACTACGAAGATCGGACAGAGGGTTATGCAGTTTGCGCTGAAGTATTCGTTCTGAAGCCCTAAGCGGTGGCGGTCGTGGCTTGCGGGCTTGGACCGCCGCTTTAGTTCAGGGCAGCCTGTAGGTAACTTCGGTGATGAGTTCGAAGCTGTTCTTCTTGTGGCCGGGGGCTGGGTTGTTGAGGTAACCGTTTGCGGATATTGAGTGGGGGCAATTTCTCAGAAATGCTGGCACCGACGGCTTAGAGTCGATGCGAGAGCCATTTTTCAATCAGTCTCGTCTCAATGTGGTTCTGTATCTAGAGCGGTGGGGGCAATACTCCTTGGACCGGTGTCGAGGCTGCTGCTATTCAAAGATAAGCACAAGGGAGGTCAACGTTAGCGAACCATAGCTTCTAAGTTTGCTTCTATCGTCTGACGGAGCTTTGGTAATTGGGGTATAGCTGGTGTGCAGAAGATAGTTGGCCTACTGCGGCTGGTTCGGGGAACAGTCTCGACGAACTTCAGATCCCTAACTGAGATCGAAACCTTTCGATGTTGGTGCCATCGAGGGTGCAAGTCAACCTGCGTACCAGATGCATTGACTCTGTTAAATCGAGAGGTCATTAGGAGCCAGTAAGGATCCAATAAGAGTTCCTAGGTCCCAAATAAGGATGTAGGTCGAGTTTGCTGTCACATTCAAAATCCCAACCGCACCCAACAAAACACCAGGGCCGCCCAAAAGGGTAGTAGGCTGCGCAACGTCCACTCTCAAGCGGAGGAAGACTGCATAGCGGAAACGCTATGCGACAAGCGCATCGTCCTGATGATGAACTTTTCCAACTCAACAACGAGGAAGAATATAAAGCCGCCGAATATAAGCCTTGGCCAACTCCGAAGCGGTATAGATTCGGTGCCGAACAGCACCTGGAGTGGTGGTGCGTAAGTGAAAAGCAATTGCAGCACTATGACGGCGCCGATGCCCAGAGGTAAATACTTATTTCCGAGGTGCGCCTTGAGCGATAGTGATGAGCCCACCTTGTAGCGGCTGTTGAGAAGGTAAAAGACCTGACCGATAACGAGCGCGTTCACCGCGATAGCCCTGGCCACCCCGTCGGACACGTCCTTCGATTTCATCCAAAAAAATGCTCCCAGCGTAAGCGCGAGCAGCGTCAAGCCGACGAAGATGACGCGCCAGATGGCAAACCCATCCAATATCGGACGCTCAATAGCGCGCGGCGGTCGCTGCATAACATCGAGTTCGTGCGGCTCAAAAGAGATCACCAGCCCGAGCGCAACGGAGGTCACCATATTCACCCAGAGAATCTGCGGGGCGGTGATCGGCGCGGTAAAGCCCGCAACGATTGCTACAAGGATGACAAGCGCCTGGGCGACGTTTGTTGGCATCATGAAGAGTATGGCCTTCTCGATGTTGTTGAAGACCGTGCGTCCTTCTTTGACGGCTGCCGTGATGGAGGCGAAGTTGTCGTCGGCAAGCACCATCGCGGCCGCCTCCTTGGTGACCTCGGTACCCTTGATCCCCATAGCAACCCCGATGTCGGCTTTCTTGAGGGACGGCGCGTCGTTCACTCCGTCGCCCGTCATCGCCACGATCTGCTTGTTCGCCTGAATCGCCTTGACGAGACGGAGCTTGTGCTCGGGGCTCGCTCGCGCGAAGACGTCGATGTCGCGGACCTGTTCCTGAAGTGTGGTAGTGTCCATCTCTTCAATCTCAGCCCCGGCGAGCGCCGTCTTGCCGTCGCCGATGCCAAGCATCTTGGCTATCGCTGCCGCCGTGATCTTGTGATCCCCAGTGATCATCGTTACCCGGATGCCGCCGGCGTGGCATTCCTTGACAGCTTCGATCGCCTCTTTGCGTGGCGGATCAAGCAGGCCGATCAGACCAATGAGGACCAGATTCTTTGGGAGGTCGCCGGGCCCGAGGCTTCCTCCGTTGATAGTCGGATCTTCGAGCCACGCCAGACCCAGCACGCGCTCGCCCTGACCTGCGAGCTTGTCCGAAGCTCTAAGGAAGTAATCGCGATCGAGCGGCGCTGGCGCTCCGCCTATGGTCGCCTGATGATCGCAGTGTTCAAGGATGACCTCCGGTGCGCCTTTGACGAGGATCACCCGCTTGCTGTCGGCATCCTTGTGCAGCGTGGCCATAAACTTATGTTCCGATTCGAACGGGATCGCGTCGATCCGGGGATACTTGTCCCGTGCGGTCTTCCGGTCGAACCCGAGTTTATTCCCGAATGGATATAGTGCCCCTTCGGTCGGGTCGCCCTCTACCTTCCACAACCCTTCCTCCTGGTGAATCTCCGCATCGTTGCACAACATGGAAACCCGTCCCATGAGTTTGAGCACCGGATCTTCGCCTGCGGGCTGGCCGTCTTTCATCACCTGGCCTTCTGGTGCGTAGCCATCGCCCGTCACAACGTAAGCCGATTCGGCTGTAACCGCCGACACCACCATCATTTCCATCAACGTTAGCGTGCCGGTCTTGTCGGAACAGATGCGCGAGACCGAGCCCAGGGTTTCCACTGCCGGGAGGCGGCGAATGATCGCGTTGCGCTGGGCCATGCGCTGCACGCCTATTGCGAGCGTGACCGTGATGAGCGCGGGCAATCCCTCTGGAATCACAGACACGGCGATGCTAACGACCGCCTGGAATATATACACGAAGGGCATACCCCGGATCCACCTGCCGTAAGCGAACACGAGGACAACCACGATCCCAATGACAGCAGTGATCGTATAGCCGAACTTCTTGATCTGGCGCAGCAGCGGGGTCTCGAGCGCGCTGACCGAGGTCATCATCTGGTTGATGCGGCCCAGTTCGGTTTCTGAGCCGGTCGCAACCACCACCCCGGTTCCGCGCCCTGAGGCGATCAGCGTTCCGGAGAATGCCATGCCTCCCCGGTCCCCGATAGTAGCTTTGTTGGCTACCGCACCGGTGGTCTTGTCGATGGGCACCGATTCGCCCGTCAGCGCCGCTTCCTCTGTCCGTAGGTTCTTGACCTCGACGAGACGAAGATCTGCCGGGACCTTGTCACCCGATTCGAGGAGCACGACGTCACCCGGCACTAGGTCCTCGGACGGGATTAAGCGAATCTCTCCGCCGCGCAAAGCCCTGGCCTGCGCGGATAGCATGTTGCGGATCGAGTCGAGCGCCTTCTCAGCCTTGCCTTCCTGGATGAAGCCGAGCAGAGCATTGAGGACCACAACGCCCAAAATGATCGCGGCATCGAGCCGCAGGCCGATCATCAGCTTGACGAACCCCGCACACAGCAGAACATAGACGAGGATGTTGTTGAATTGGTGCAGGAACCGCTTAAAAGGCCCCTCTTTCTTGCCCTCAGGTAAGCGGTTGGGCCCGTACTTCGTCAGCCGCTGCGAGGCTTCGCTCGTGTCGAGACCTTTCGCTGGGTTGGTTTGAAGCCGCTTGACCACTTCGTCGACGGCCATGGCATGCCAAGCGACGGCTTCGGTTCCCGGTCTGGCGCTCACTACTGCTTCCATATGCATGCTCCGATCAAACGATCTTGATCCCGATCTGACTTTATGGCATCCTCGTTTCTCCAGCGCTCACGCTCACTACAGGCCCGCAATTCTCAAGATTTCCTTTTAATACTTTTCCGCGATGAAGTGATACGGGTAATCCGGCTCCTTGTACCCATTCGCTTTCTGTCTGGGAGGGAGCTTCACCTTTGCGCGATCGGTCTCTTCGTAAGGAATTAAGCTGAGAAAATGCGCAATGCAGTTCAATCGAGCTCGCTGTTTGTCGTCTGCCCTAACGACATACCACGGCGACACTCTGGTGTCTGTAGCCGCAAACATCGCGTCTCGTGCTCGTGAATAATCGTACCAACGGCTGTGGGATTCCAGATCCATGGGGCTAAGCTTCCAGATTTTCCGCGGGTCATTGATGCGCTCCGAAAACCTGCGGGTCTGTTCGTCCTTGCTCACTTCGAACCAATATTTGATCAGGGTGATGCCTGAGTCGATGACATCCCTTTCCCAGGCGGGACATAGCCTGAGGAATCGATCGTATTGTTCGTCCGTGCAAAACCCCATCACTCGCTCAACGCCGGCCCGGTTATACCAGCTCCGGTCAAAGATAACGATTTCGCCCCCCGCCGGGAAATGTTCGAAATATCGCTGAAAATACATTTGCGAGCGCTCCCGCTCGGACGGAGCGGGAAGCGCAACCACTCGAAATACACGAGGGCTCACTCGCTCGGTGATCCGCTTGATGACCCCGCCTTTGCCGGCCGCGTCTCTGCCTTCAAAGAGAACAATAATCTTCGCTCCTGTACGTTTCACCCAAAACTGCAGTTTAACTAGCTCTGCATGTAGCTTGGCGAGTTGCTCTTCGTATTCCTTGCGACTGAGCTTCGGCTTGGCAGCCGAATGTTCTGCCTGGAGGTTTTTGGTTTTGTTGGGTTGAGCCTTTTGCTTTTTGCCCATAATTCACCTATCGATTTGTTGCGCTACCACTCTTTCGTGATCTCCACAATTCGTCTGGCAAAATAAGCACTTTGCTTGAGTTGCTCGATCATGTTAGAGGCTAGACGGAAGGTCTGCACATCTTTCTTATCCGCCAGTTGGAGCTTCTCGAGGAAACTTTTGCGGGCTGCGGCCGCCAGCTCTTCAATGACACGTTTCGCTGCGATTACCTGTGCCGCCTCAATCGCACTTGGCTCGCTTATTGTTCCGATGGCTTGTTCGAGATTTCGCGCAACGGTGTCAGCAAACTGAGTCGTACTCTCGTCCCGCAGCCGCGTCAAATCGATACCCTCCGCTACCCTCTGTTGCCCCAGTGAAACCAGGTTAGTTGCCAGAATGTCGCTAATATTCTCCAAATTATTGGCTACTTGCCCAAGATCAACCATTTGCCGGCCTTCCTCTTTGGTATGCTCTACCTGCGACAATCGCCCAATATAGACAAGAATGGCAGATGCCAATCGATCGATTTCATCGTCCTGGCCGAGCAGAGTCTGGAGATCCTCTAGCCGTCCCGCCACTGCAACGGTTTGAGCATGTCGAACCATAGCCAGAACCAGTTCGCCGAGTCGTTCGGATTCCAGGCGAACTCGCTGAAGTCCCACAGAAGATACTGCTAGCGCTGCTTCATCAAGATAAAGCGGCTCACCGGCCCTCTTGGTTTCTTGGCGGCGAGCCGGGACAATGAGCTGCGCAAGTCTGCCGAGCGGTCCAGCAAACCAGATCAAAAGGAACGTTGTCGAGACGCTAAAAACGGTATGGGCATTTGCTACTTGGCGCGGTGTTTCGGCCGCCAGCCGCGCGGTGCCTTGCAAGTCCGAGGCGGATGGTGAGATATGTCTGACCAAGTCAGCTAACTGAGGAATGAAGAACACCCAGAACAGCACACCCAGAACATTGAACAAGAGATGAACTACTCCGACTTGAGCCGCCTCGGCGGATTTACCTATGGAGGCCAGCATCGCCGTCCCGCACGTACCGATGTTCGCTCCGAGTACCACGGCTATCCCCGCATCCAAGGGCATAAGGCCTTGACTCGCTAACGCAATCACGACAGCCAGCGTGGCTGCAGAGCTTTGAACAACAGCCGTAAAGATGGCCCCCACAACAATTCCTAACAGCGGATTCCGCATGTCCTGCATGGCATCTATAAACGGCTGGTACGTCCGCAGGGGATGGGTTGCATCGCCCATGAACTCAATTCCGAGAAAGAGCAGCCCAAGGCCAAGGACAATTCCACCGAACTGCCGATAAAGCTGGCGGCGCCCAACTGCGTGAAACAGGAATCCGACCGCCAGCATGATTGGTACGAACGCTTTCACATTGAAGGCCATGAGTTGAGCCGTGAACGTGGAACCGATATTGGCGCCCATGATCATAGGGACGGCCTGACTCAAGGCCATCAGCCCTGCGGAAACAAAACCAACGATGAGAACAGTAGTAATCGTGGAGGAATTTAGCACGGCGGTGATGAAAGCACCGGATAGCAGTCCCAGAAACCGATTGGCGGTAAGTTTGGCCAGCGCCCCTTCCAGGCTCGCTCCGGCGACGGCCTTCAGGCCACCCGTCATCAATTCCAGACCGAAGAGAAAGAGGCCAAGACCCCCGGCGAGCAGCCCCAGCATTTGGAATAGGTTTAAATCGTTTGACATCCCGCACCCTTACGACCGCAGTTTTTGTTTCTTATGAATGCGAGGCGACCCATTGCAAAACCGTCTTTTAGCCGAACTGCCACATCGTCGCACTCAGCACCCGAAAAAGGTCGAGCGCGTAAGATTGAACAATAATATTCCCAGTGGCGTATTTAACCATAGCTGGCAGTCGGCGATTTTTGAGTCCAGTCCTAACTTGCGATAAGTGGAGAAGAATTCTCGAATCGAATACCGCTACACCCACCGCGTCGTTATCGCCAACGGAAAACTCGTCAAGATCCGCTACTTCGGACTGTCGCCAACCGCAAGCGCGTCAGACGCTCGCCCGCTACAAGATCACCCTGCCGATGAAGGCTATCTTCTGCTGCCTGCGGACTTCTACTTTGAACTCACCACACAGATGCGAGAGTTTCAGCGCCCATTCTCTCAAAGTGTCGATGAGTTTCTGAAAGTGTACCCGTCCTACATCGAACAGGTTCGTCCAGAGTTGAACGCTTCGGCTATAAGCGGATTATCTGATGCATTCGACAGCCGGGCGAGGGCTACATGAAAAACGGGCAGAAACGGTTGGCTGTTGAAAGTCGCTGGAAAAAGAACCGACTAACGACAAAGCCAGCAAAAACTGAAGGATCTGGAAAGGAAACGCTACAGCGGCAAGTGAGGCGAAAGGCTGCCCGCGAAGTAGTGGCGATAGCGAGCAGATAGTAATCTCAATCTTTGGACAGCTATGTCGTTAACTGAGGAGTACCTGATGAAGTCTTTGGTGCTGAAAGCCCCTAGCCAAGCAGAAATAGTCCGTATGGCACAACAGCAAGAAGATCAGGACGGTGTACTATTGCGCGTCGAATTGGTTGGATTGTGCGGTTCCGACCTGAACTCTTTTCGTGGCACGAACCCGATGGTCAGTTATCCAAGAATACCTGGTCATGAGATAGCGGCGACGGTTGTTGAGGGTGCGAAAAACATTGCTGCCGGTACCCGGGTTACGGTTACGCCTTACAGCAGCTGCGGCGTTTGTACAGCCTGCCGAATAGGCCGGTTCAATACTTGCAGAAGTAACCAGACTCTTGGTGTACAGCGAGATGGAGCCTTGCGCGAACTCTTATTTGTGCCGGAGGAGAAACTTTTCGTGGCGAATCTTCCAATCAAGACGCTCTGTTTAGTGGAACCTCTGACCGTCGGCTTTCATGCGGTAGCGCGTGGCCGGGTTACCTCTGCTGATGTTGTGGCAGTCATTGGGTGCGGAGGCGTTGGTTTGGGAGCTGTAGTAGCAAGCAGCTATCGTGGCGCACGAACCATAGCGGTGGATGTGAGCGAGCAAAAAATGGAGATTGCCAAAGAGGCTGGTGCGACATATACGATCAACACGAGCCGCGATGACCTCCACACCGCACTGATGAAACTTACGGATGGGCATGGGCCAGACGTTGTGATCGAAGCCATTGGGTTACCGCAGACCTTTCGAACCGCGGTGGAGGAAGTGGCATTCGCAGGCAGGGTTGTTTACATCGGATACGCGAAGGAATTGGTCAGTTATGAGAGCCGGCTCTTTGTCCAGAAGGAACTAGATATTCTGGGTTCACGAAATGCCTTGCCTGCTGACTTTCACGAAGTGATCGCTATGCTCGAAGCAGGAAGATTTCCTGTTGAGAAGTCCATCAGCAAAATTGTTCCCCTGGAAGAAGCGCCAGATGCACTGACTGAGTGGTCAGCTGATCCATCGCGTTTTCAAAAGATCATGGTTCAGGTAAATACGAATTCTTAAGAACTGACTGTCAGTCTTTCAGCGGAGCAGTTCGGACTCACACTCGGCCGAACCTCACAATAAGGTACTCTCCGCACCCAGAGTCGTTGTCTTATACTGGAAATTCCGCGCTGATTAAGCAAACAGCGGAGCGCGATTTTGCGTGCGCTCCGCCATTCGTGTGATTATGCAGCCTCGTCGGCCCTCCCGTTCAAACACTATTCGGGCAAGGCGTATTGGCCGTCAATGTGGAAGTGGCCCGTCACGCCTGGCGCATCGGTGTTCGGCTGGCCACCACCGATGCTGACGGTGTAATCCCCTTCCCCGATGATCGGATTGCCGTCTTCGGTCACCATACCCAGATCGCGTGCCTTCAGGTTGAAATTGATCTTCTGGCTTGCGCCCGGTTCGAGGTGAATACGCTCGAATCCGCGTAGAGCGATAAGCGGCGCACCCTTGACTTGGGGAAACTTGAGATAGAGCTGCACGACCTCATCCCCTGCGACCTTTCCCGTATTGGTCACCGTCACATCGGCACCAACGGGCTGTCCGGCAGCAACTGCCTGCGCGGGCACGCTGAGATCGCTGTAGCTGAATTTGGTGTAGCTGAGGCCGTATCCAAATGGATAAAGCGGCTTGCCGTTGAAATAGCGGTAGGTCCGGTTCGCCATCCCGTAGTCTTCAAAGTTGGGCAGCTGGTCGACGCTCGTGTAGAAGGTAACCGGCAGCCGGCCGGCTGGATTGTTTTTCCCGCTCAGGGTCTCAGCAACTGCCGCCCCGCCCTCTTCGCCGGGGTACCACGCCTCAAGAATGGCATTGGCATGTTCGTTGATCCAGTTGACAGCCAGAGCGCTGCCATTCAGGAGAACGACCGCAAGCGGTTTGCCGGTAGCGGCTACAGCTTCCACCAGATCTTCTTCCGGTTGGGGGAGATCGATGCTAGTGCGATCTCCGCCGAGAAAGCCCGGTTCGCTGACCGGCATTTCTTCGCCCTCGAGCTGACTTGTAATGCCAACCACCGCAATCACGACATCGGCATTCTTCGCGGCGGCGATCGCTTCTGGCGAAGGCGCATTATTCGCCTTGGTCCGGATGAGTTCCGCATGGGCCTTGCCGTTCCTGCTGCCGTAGGAGATTTCGAGGGGGACCTTGTGGCCCTTCTCGAAGTGGACACGAGCAACTCCCGATGAGAGTTCGCCACCGCCACCAAACACGGTTGCTATCTGCTTATTGTCAACCGTCAGCCTTCCAAAACCTTCGCAACGAATGCCGAGAATGAAATCGCCCGATTCCGTGGGCGTCAGGAATCCCGACCATCGAACGCCGAAAGTTTTTCTCCCGGCAACTTCTTTCGGGAGATTGCTTTCGGTGAGCTTGATGTTGGTCTCCGTACGGCTGACGATCGGTGTCGGGTTGTCTCCCGGGGCCAGTTCGCCTCTCCGCATACCTTCGTTGTAGTCGGCTTTCAGGCCAGGCTTGCCGTCCGGAGTCGTCAGAAGAGCTTCCGGCACGGCGCTTCCGTCCGTGCGAAGGAACTGCGTTCCGGGGACGGAGGTGATGATTGCATTGGGGAACTCAGCATGAAGGCCCTCGATGATGGAGACAATATGCGTGGGCTGACCAGCATAGTTTCCGATCAACGGCTTCGTCTGGTCGGCAAGCGGTCCAATGACGGCGATCTTCCGAATTCCTGGTTTCAGCGGAAGCAGGCCGTCATTCTTCAGCAGAACCATGGACTCATTTGCCAGCTTACGCGCCCCGGCACGATGTTCCGCGCTATCAAGATCCTTCTCATCGATCTTCGTGTAGGGGACCATGTCAGGAGGATCAAACATGCCCAGCTTGATTCGCGCGCTGAACAGGCGAATGAGTGCAGTGTCGAGAACGCTTTCCGGCAGATATCCCTGCTGAACGGCATCGATGTAGGCTTTCTCGACCGGCTCGCCGAATCGTGAAGTGAAGGTGACGCATTCGTTATCCATACCGCGGAGCACCGAGATCGCGGCGCCCTGCGCCTGACTGGCACGATAGCGATGATTGGCCGCGACGTCTCTGACCGCGTCGCAGTCCGACACCACGTATCCCTGGAAACCCCACTTGCCCCGCAACTGGTCCTCGAGCAGGTACTGATTGGCGCATGCCGGCTCGCCGTTGATTGCGTTATAAGCGCACATCACCGATCCGGCCCTGCCTTCCACGATGGCAGCGCGGAAAGCGGGCTCGTACGTGTCCACTTGGTCGTGCTTGCTGACGTCTACGTCCGCAAAGTGGCGTGTAGGTTCCGGCCCGCTGTGCACGGCGAAATGTTTAGGTGTGGCGATGGCCAGATAGTACTTCGGGTTATCGCCCTGCAATCCAGTCACGTAGGCAACACCCATGCGGCCAGTGAGGAACGGATCTTCGCCGTAGGTCTCCTGTCCACGGCCCCAGCGCGGGTCGCGGAAGATGTTGAGATTAGGCGACCAGAAATCCAGGCCACCCATGATGCCGGTGTGTCCTTCGCGCGCATTTTGCACATGCTTGATGCGGCCTTCGATCCCAATCTGCGCAGCCATGTTGTGAATTCCCGGCGCGTCGAATGTGGCGGCAAGACCGACCGGCTCCGGATACTCAGTTACGCCTTCGTTGATGACGCCGTGAAGGGCTTCGCTCCACCATTGATAAGCCGGAATATTGAGCCGCGGCACTGCGGCGGAATTATTCTGCATCTGCGAAGCTTTCTCCGCGAGCGTCATACGGCGCACGAGGTCAGTCGCGCGCTGCTCGGGTGAAAGCTGGGGATTCAGGTAGGGGACATTCGCGGAGTCTTGTGCAAATGCATTCGGCAGGGCTGAGCCAAACAAGAGCACTGCAGTACAAGCAACAATGCACTCGACAATTCGCGTCACGCGGCTTTTCATACTTTTTCTCCAGGTTGAATTTGAACGTGGGACATCATCGGGACTTTAGGACTACTTCAATACGGTCCGGCTCCTCGATCTTGCAGAGCCAGGTGTCGGTACGAAACGGAGCAGCCGGAAGGGCGGTGCCATTGAAGAGCGTGGGAGCGGGATTCGAGTGCCAGGCGAAGCGAACCTGAAGGTACCGGTGAATCATGGGTGCAAGGCTCTTGCAATAAGCGTGGGGTTATTGGCATTTGAAATTTTGGGCGTTCTGAGCATCACCGGTTCCGCTGTACTGCGCGTGTTTCGGGTAAGCGCAGAGGGGGCGGCTGCGGCCAGGGAACGCAGCACCGGTGGCGATAACGGAGTCCGGCACAGTACCCTTCTCAACCCAATTGACGACTGCGGTGAGCATGTCGAAGTGGTCGAGAGCGGGTCCACCCCCGCAATGAGCCATGCCCGGCACGAGAAACAGGCGGCTCCATTCCGCCACTTTGTCGGCACTGCCGTTGGTTGGGGCAAGTGATTTGTAATACCCGAGCGTATCGAGCGATGAGAACCAGGGATCGCTGTCGCCGTGGAAGAAGATGAGCTTGCCCCCGTTGAGCGAAAAGCTAGAGAGATTCGTGGATGCGGGCTCCACGAGCGGATCGGACGCGAGGAGCGCGGCCTTGTCGACATCAAGTTCAGTTGCGGTGGTGTAGGGGCCAAAGAGGCCGCTCGTTCCCAAAGCCAGCAGACCCGGCACGCCGCCCCTCATGGCGATACCGGCATCGTAGAGAAAGCCTGGATAGACCTGGGTGCCGTACACGTTCTTCGGGCCAGCGAAGGCTTTCTTTATGGCGGAGATTTTCTCAGGGGCGATGCAGGCATCAGTCTGGTCGGATTTGCAGGCCAAGACCCCGGGATCGAAGTCGCAGCCGAGAGGGTCGGAGATCATGCCGTCGACGACGCCATCCTTGGCGTCGCACCGGTTCATCAGGGTATTCATGAAGAGCTTGCGGTCGCTATCGGTTAGGAACTTGTCGAGCTGCGGTTTTCCGGATGAGTCTTTCGGAGCAGCCTGATTGTAGGCGACGGGAATCCATTGCGAGATGGCAAGATTGGAAAGGCCGGTGCGCATGGCCGGATCGCCGGAGACGATGCCGTTGAAGACACTGGGATAGCGCTGCGAGAGAATCATGCCTTCGCGGCCGCCTGTCGAACAGCCGACAAAATAAGAGTATGCCGCAGGTTTGGCGTAATACTGAGCAATGATTTGCTTGGCGACTCCGGCGACCTCGGCGTTTGCGAGAAAGGCGAAGTCGAGATAGGCCTGCTGGTCTCGCATGAATGAGAAATCGAATCCTCCCGTCTTCGCCTTGTGTCCTGTGTCGGTGCTGGCTACGGCGAATCCGCGGGAGAGTGCCGGCTTATCGCCGGTATAACTCGCACCGGTGGGATAGGCAACGATGCCATTACCGCCTCCACCGCCCTGCATTATGAAGTCGCCGTTCCACGTGACTTTGTCGGGGAGAGCGATCGCAAACGTGATGCCAAACTCCTGGCCGTCGATTCCCTTCCGGCGATTGATCACGCCGTCCACACGGCAATGCGCAGGAAGCGGGCCAATAGCGGGCGCGCCGGGATATGCCGGCGGGATGGTGGTACCCGCGGAAACGAGTTCGGACTTGGTGATCTCGACGCCTTGAATATCGAGAAGCGTGAGATCGCCACAGGACGCTGCCGATTGAGCTTGGGCACCCATATGAGCGCTTAGCACAGCCGCGAGCAAAAGCGAGATTTTCCATTGTGTCATAGCGGGTCTTCTTTACCTTCACATTGAAACGAGTACGCCTGCTGCGCACGCCGGCTCAAATGGCGAGCGTTACAGCGGAGGTTTTATTTGACGGTTGTTTGAACTTCCTTGCCATAGTAGTCAATCTCCGCATTCGGAGCGATGGTCACATCCACACCTGAGCCATGCCCGGTGCCGACCAGCACGACGCGGAATTTGCGGTGTTCGATCATTCCGGGATACGAGCCTTTGCGCAGGCCGATAGTGAGAACTGAGCTTCGCTCATCCCATCCGAGAGGGATGATCGAATGCTGGCCCTGCTGGTATTCGTAGCCGTCCCCGGCATCTTCATTAAGATCGAATCTGCCATCGGCTCCGCGATAGATGCGGAGCTCGATCGGGCCTGCGGCGTCCTGCGTGGCGTACTCGATCTGCGGGCCCATGGGAAGAATGGAACCCGCGCGCACGAAGAGCGGCATGCGATCGAGGGGCGCATCGGCTTCGATCTCATGGCCGCCAGTGATCGATTTGCCAGTCCAGAAGTCGTACCACGCTGCAGCTGCCGGCAAGTAGACATTGCGCTTGGTCGCGTCGGACTTGAGCACCGGATTGACCAGGATGGCCGGGCCGAACATGAATTGATCGCCGAGGTCCCAGGTCTTCGGGTCCGTGCGCCAGTCCATGACGAGCGGACGCTGGATGGTGTAGTCATCAGTCGATACCTTCCAAGCTAACGAATAGATGTAGGGCATGAGCCGGTAGCGGAGCCTGTCGTAGCTCACCAGGATGGGCTCGACTTTATCGAAGCTCCACAGCTCGTTATGCGGTCGATGCCCATGCGTGCGGAAGATGGGACAGAACGTGCCGTACTCAAACCAGCGTGCGTAGAGCTCCTGAAATGCAGGATCCGCGAGCGGGTTATCGTGGGGCGGCCAGTAGCCACCAATATCGGTCGTCCAGTATGGATATCCAGAGAGGGCGAAATTGAGACCACCGGGAACCTGGTGGCTTAGCCCCCAATAGGTGCCATAAACATCTCCCGACCAGACGACAGCTCCTACGCGTTGCTGCCCGAGGAAGGCAGAGCGCGTGAGCAGAAAGACACGCTTGCTCTGGTCTTGCGCCTTCCAGTGATCTTGTACGCCGAGGGTGTGCTCGAGCGGGAAGACGTTGGTGAATTCGGCACCGTTGCCGATCGTGAGCTTGCGGCTGCTCAGGATGGCGTCGCCCATGTGCGGCCAGTATTCTTCGGGCTCAGCGCTATCGAGCCAAAACGCGTCCCATCCTTGCGCCAGCAGCTTGCCTGGCAGGTGTTCCCAGTAGATATTGCGCGCCTCGGGGTTGGTAGCGTCGTAGACGTGCGCGCTCGACACAAGCTCGTGCTTAGCGTCAAGAATTTTGTAGGTTTCGGATTCGGGATCGAGCAGGCCCCATACAGAGATCATGGCGTGCACGTTCTCTTTGTGCAGGCTCTGGAGATCCTGCACTACGTCGTGGTAATTGGAATTGAAGATCGGATCGCCCTCGGTCTTCCACCAGAACCAGTCCTGCACGATAGCATCGAGCGGGATATGCTCCTGACGGTAGCGTTGCGCGATCTCGTGAATTTCGTCGAGTGATACGTAGCGGTCTTTGGATTGAAAGAAGCCGTAGGCCCACTTCGGAAGCAGGGGCGCGTGGCCGGTCATAGTGCGGTACTCGTGGAGAATGGCGTCGATCTCGGGGCCGTAGAGAAAGTAGTAGTCGATCGACTTCCCAGCGATTGAAGTCAGCTTCATCTCGAGCGGGAACCGGTTGTCGAAATATGTGAGCGCCGCTGTGTTCCAGATGAGCCCATATCCCTTGTTGGATATCAGCAGCGGAATCGCAACATCAGTATTGTTTTGCCCTAGCTCCACCGTGGCGCCGCGATAGTTGAACATGCCGCTCTGATGCTGGCCAAGGCCGTAAAGCGCTTCTGTGATGGAAGGAGAAAAGCGTTCCGTGACACGGTAAGTGTGGTCGCCGTTGAGTTCGACCGGTTCGTAGGTTCGCGGCATGCTGGTGCCTTCGTTCAGCAGCGATTCTCCGCTCGTCGTCCGGAAGGAGAGGCTGCCGCGTCCGCGGTCGAAGATCACCTCGACCTGTGCGGTCTTTATGCTGACAGCTTTTGCATCCTCTTTGAAGGTGAACTGAGCTCCGGGGCAGGACTCGGTCGCATCGAGCATCCACGGACGCGGCGACGTGGCGGCGGACGGATCGGGCGTGGCGAGGACGTGAATCACCGAATCAGTACACGCGGTTACCGTGAGCACTTCCCTCCCCGCAGTCGCGCTGAAGCCGTGATTTGTCTGCTCGATCTGCGCTGGCGGAGGGCCAGGCGCCTTCTGGCCCGGCATTTGTCCGGAGACGGACGAGGCCGCGAGGAGAAGTGCGAAAGCGGGACACGCTGCCCTCAGGCGGCAACGCAATAGGCTATCTTCTGTAATCCAGTTCATCTTCGATCTCAACTTTCGTTCCCCTGCATGTTATGGCACTTCCAGCGGGCGCGTGGGCAGTGTGAAAGCCAGCCCCGGGTTGCAAGCTGGCTCGTACCCGCTAAGGGCACTCTGTGGTGAAGCAGAGATTCTTGCTGAAGAACGGAAGCACATGGTTCTGGAAACGATCAGCGACAGCGCTGGTGTGGGTGCCGGAATAGATCTCGAAGCTGTTTGCGATTCCGTAGTTATCGAGGATGTTGTGCAGTTTGGTGGCATCGAAGCGCAGGCCATCATGGTCCCCCACGTCCATAGCGATGTTCACACTAAAGGGGCGCACCGTGACTGTTTCGGGGAGCGCCCCGAGCGACTCTTCTTCGACCTGAACCTCGGGTTTCTTGTCGACCTGGATTGTGGCGTCAATAGAGTCTGGCGCCATCCGCCATCGTTTTCCTACACTCGCAAGCTTTGCTCCATTTATCGCGAGCTTGATGCTCTGCTCGGAGTCAGAAGGATTGAGCACCGCGATGGTGAGAGTCTTGCGGTCTTCACTCAGAGCAGCGCTTACGTCGAGCGGATACGTATCGCTGCCTGGGTTCACCGTGGGCTGGTCACCACCTGCCGGGAATGTCGGTTTGGGCTGCGGCGAGTCACCGGTCACCTCGACGGGGATAGTGCCGAAGTGATCGCGGTACATCTTGAAGAGCATCCCTGTGGGATTAAGGATGGCTTCGCTGGGGTTGGAACTCATCATCGCCGTCGCAAAGGTAAATGCACCCATCTGGAAGACGTCGGAGTGACGGAACATCTCGTGGAAGGCCCCTGCGTAGGCAGGAACGACTTTATAGGAATCGCGGTCGCCGCCGAAGTAAGCCCATTCGTCGATCGCAATCGGGACGGGCTTGGCGCGGAGCGCTGGAATGCGTTTCAGGTATTCCTGATAGTGCTCGTACTTGGCGCGGACCTGGACAGCAGGCGCGCGTTCCCATTCGATGAGCGACAAGGGAGGATCGATGGGCACTTTTTTCTGTAGCTTCATGTCCGTGTGTTGCGTGCCCGAAGCATAGTAGTGCTCGCTGACCATGTCGATGTTGTCGAGGCAGTCGAGAAGCATCTGACCCGTCCAGTCCGCTGCGGAGAGATAGTCGGGAACATATTGGCCATTGATGCGTCTTGCCTGGTCGGCCCCTTCCATCACGTCGGGCATCGCGCCCCCGGCGATGAGCTTGATGGACGGGTCCACCTTGTGCATCTCCTTCGCGAAGAGGTTGTGCTTCAGTTCGAATTGCGGAAGCGACATGGCGCCCATCTGGTAGTCGCCCCAGGGCTCGTTGCCGATGCCCCAGAATTTCACACGGTACGATTCCGGATGGCCGTTCTCGGCGCGCCATTTGCCCATGCGTGTGGTGGTTGCGCCGTTGGTATATTCGACCAGCTCTCGCGCAGACCATGCGTCGCTGAAACCTGCATTGACGGTAATGTAGGGATCGACGCCGAGGAGTCGGCACAGCGTGAGAAATTCGTCCGTGCCGACATCATTAGGTTGGACGGCGTGCCAGACAGGATCGAAGATGGGCGGTCGCTTGTCGATGTCGCCGATGCCGTAGCGCCACTCATACGCGGAGACAAAGTTACCGCCGGGGAAGCGGAGTACGCCAAAGCGCAACTGCTTGAGGGCGGCGATCACATCCGGGCGGAAGCCTTCGATATTATCGGCGGGCATAAGCGAGACCGCGCCGACATGAAATGAACCTGCGCCTGTACCGGTGATTTCGAGTGTTGCGTCATCGTTATTGACCGGGACGGTGTAGCGCAGGGAGAATTTGCGATAGGCCGTGACGAGTGGGCGGATGGTGACCGTCTGGCGCTGGGACGCTTCCCTGCCCCAGATGAGAGTGACTTTAACCAATGTGCCGGGAGAGCCTGCGAGGACAATGCGTCCGGTGTAGGCGTTGGCTTTCCGAACGGCGATGCCGGATTGGCTCAAGCCATGCAGCACTTTGCTGTCAAGCTTGACGAGAGGCGATTGGTCGCCGGCGTAGGGCGATTTAGTGTCCATTGTGACCACATCGGCGCCGCCAATCGGCGCCCACCAGTGCGTGGGCGTGCGCCGAAAACGTGGGTTGCCGCCGCTGTTGGCAATCACCGGTGGCGGCGTGGGCGCGGTAGCAGCAACAGGGTAGAAGAATTTGCGGTCGACGAGCATCTCAGACCAGACGCCGGTGTTCACGATATCTCCGCCGTGCTCAAGGAACTGGCCGTAGATGTACTTCGAGATGGGAGCGCCGGTCTTCGAGACATCCACGGTTGCGTCGACGATATGGGTTTGGGAAGCAGCGGACGCCGTGAAGGCGAGCAGCGGAACGAGAAGCAGTACCGGAACGAGTGAATATCTCTTCAGGACTGCGATGCTGTTGCTGGACGAGTGCATGGTTCGTTTTTCTCCGGCTACAGCACTGAGCACAATGCCAGTCTGCGAACTGTTGGACTTCTACTTGATTGCGATAATGACAAATTGATCCCCGGGCGAGAGGGCTTGTTCCCACTGCTCGATCGAGACGAAGTCACCGAACTCGGCCGCCAGAGCGGGAAGAGAAAGAATCGCGGCGAGGGCGAAATAACAGCTCTATGACGCACCAAATGATCTCCTATAAAAACGATAAGCAGGGAGGGCTACAAAGGTGCAGAGGCCGAGCAATTCCTCAGCGCAAAATTCAGGCGCTTCGGCCGGCAATCCACGATCGCGCTCCGGAATCATCGAATATATAGATCGGAAGCAACAACAAACAAGCCTAATAAATCGTTTTATTCCGATCGATTTGATCGATCAGTCAGATGTAAACCGACGGCAGCAGGCACTACGTGAAATTCGATCAGATCTCTTCGAGGCCGCGGCTGAAGCCGAGTAGGTCTGCCAGGACATTTACCTCAAGACTGAGGGAGCTGTGGTCCTTGCACACCCAGGTTGAGCCGGACTTCGCGCGATCCGCCTGCGGGTAGGCGAAGTGGAAGCAATTCGCTGCTGGCCAACTCCGATTCAATTCGATAGGCAGGAAGCCAGCCGAAGCAAAGGCCACTGCGGACCGCGTCGATTGCAGCCTCGATCGCGCCGCGCGACACCGATCATGGGGATGGCCAGGACGGGTTTGGTAAAGAATTCCCGCGAAATCAGCCCGGTAATGCAAAGGTGCGCGTTATGGACGGAAAACTCAGAGTCCGCGGACAGAAACGTGCTCTGCCAGAGCTTGGGCTGAACATATGGGAAAAGCCGCGCGAACTCGGCGAGCGCTGCGAAGAGATGTCTGTGCGGAAAGATGCTATCAACGGAGAGCCGGACTTCGGTTTCGCCACCTGAAGCAAGCGAGCGGACTCGGTGTTCGATTTGTTGAAACCCAGCCAAATGCGGTTCGACATCGGCGAGCAGAGCGCGACCAAACTCGGTGAGATGCGCGCGGCGCCCTTTGATCTCGAACAGCTTGATACCCAACTGCTCCTGGAGGCGGGCGATGGCATAGCTAATGGTGGATTGAGAGCGATTGAGCTGTTTGGCCGCCGGAGCGAAGCCGCCCAGTTGGACGACCGCTTGCAAGATCTCCCATTCGTCGAGGGTGGTTAGCATCTCCCGATTGATATATCTAAGAAATCGATGCAGAACACCTTTGAATCCGCTATTCTTTTTGGTGCCTTTCAAATCCGATGATTCGAATTACGAAGTTGTTTGCGACTGCAGCTCTTTCAATTTTGGTGGGACTCACTGGCCTCGCCGCGCGGGCACAGAACGCCAACCTACGCGAGGTGCTTTGGTATCGAACTCCGGCGCCAGTGTGGGACCACGCACTGCCGATCGGCAATGGGCGGCTGGGCGCGATGGTGTTCGGCGGCGCGAATGCAGGCGCGAACAACGGGGACCTGCAGGCATCACCAAAGAACGTGGCCTTGATGGACGGTTCCCAAACTTCAGGCGCGGATGAACACCTGCAGTTGAACGAGTCGACACTGTGGAACGGCAGCCGAACCGATCGGCTGAATCCGCATGCGAAGGACGCGTTCCCGCAGATTCGCAAACTACTGCTCGAATCCAAGGGGCTGGACGGGGCAAAGATCTCGGCCGCCGAGAAGCTGGCGCAACAGGAGATGATCGGCGTCCCGCCGGCAATGCCGGGATATAGCACATTGGGTGATCTGTATCTGCGCTCCTGGAAACAAGGAACGATCAGTAAGTATCGCCGGCAGTTGGATCTTGGCAGTGGCGTTGTGCGCGTAACTTATGTGATGGACGGCGTTCGCTACACACGGGAGGTATTTGCTTCGGTTCCGGATGAGGTGATCGTCTTGCGGCTGACGGCGGACCGAAAAGGGTCGATTGCTTTCCGCGCGAGTATGGATCGTCCAGCAGACTTCGGGGTGACTGCGCACGGCGAGGACGCGCTGGTTCTGCGCGAGGGAGCAGATCACGAGGGCCAGATTCGCTTTGCCGGTGAGGCGCTGTTTCTTCCGACGGGCGGTTCGGTGCGTCCCGAAGGCGCGGAGATTGTGGTAGCAGATGCGGATGCAGTAACGATTCTCATCGCAGCGGCTACAGATTTCAAAGGTGGCCCGTTCCCGGGCGGTGATCCTGAGGCGCAGTGCGAGCGCGTGTTGAGCCGGGCCCGCACGCGGAACTCCGGAGAGCTGCTGACGCGCCAATTGGCTGTATTCCAGCCGGTGTTCCAGCGGATGACGCTGCACCTGGGGCGCGCGGGGAGCCCCAGAGATAACCTGCCGACTGACGTGCGCGTGAAGCGCGTGAGTGAAGGAGCCGACGATCTTGGTCTGCAGGAGCTGTACTTTCAGTTTGCACGATATCTATTGATCAGCTCTTCGCGACCGGATGGGCTGCCGGCAAATCTGCAAGGCATCTGGGCGGCGGGCATCGATAATCCCTGGGGCTCGAAGTGGACGATCAATATCAACACCGAGATGAATTACTGGCTGGCGGAGCCGGCTGGGTTGAGTAACACGACATTGCCGCTGATCAACTTAATCGATATGGTGCGCACGCCCGCGACTGGAACCGGGACACAGGTTGCCCGCACCTACTACGGCGCACGCGGCTTTGTAATTCATCACAACACCGATTTGTGGGGAGATGCCGACCCAATTGACGGTTATCAATGGGGCATCTGGCCGATGGGCGGCGCATGGCTTTCGCTGCATGCGTGGGATCACTACGCATTTACGCTCGACAAGGAGTTTCTGCGCACGAGGGCATGGCCGATTCTGCACGACGCCTCATTGTTCTTCCTCGACTATCTGGTCGATGACGGCGCAGGGCATCTCGTGACAGGGCCGTCGATTTCGCCGGAGAACCGCTATCGTCTTCCCGACGGAAGCGCCCACTCGCTAACGATGGCGCCGACGATGGATATCGAGATTGTCCGAGAGCTTTTTACGCGAACGCTCGATGCGGGCCGGATTCTTGGCGAAGACCCTGCATTTCTGAAGCAGGTAAAGGATGCGATGGACAAGCTGCCGCCATTTGCAGTGGGCAAAAACGGGCAATTGCAGGAGTGGCAGCGGGACTATGATGAGCCCGAACCGGGTCATCGACACATCTCCCACCTGTGGGCGCTGTTTCCAGGAACGCAGATATCGCCAGAGCAGACGCCGGGACTCGCGAAGGCTGCGCGTGTATCGCTCGAGCAAAGGCTTTCAAATGGCGGCGGACAGACCGGGTGGTCGCGAGCGTGGGTAGTGAATTTCTGGGATCACCTGCACGACGGGAAACAGGCATACGACAGTCTGCAGGTCATGATCCGCCAATCGACGTTTCCAAACCTAATGGATACGCATCCGCCGGGCGTGTTCCAAATCGACGGCAACCTGGGTGCGGCAAACGGGATGCTAGAGGCTCTGATGCAATCGCGGTGGATGCCGGAAGCTGTTGAGGTCGAGTTGCTGCCGGCACTGCCCGCGCAGTGGGCGGAAGGCTGGTTGAAAGGACGGCGTTTGAGGGGCGGCGCCGCTGCGGACATGTGCTGGAAGGACAGGAAGGTAGTGTCTCTGGAACTTCACGCAACGGCCAGTGGAGCGATGCGGCTGATTCCGCCCGCAGGACAGGCCATTGCGCGGGTTACGAGTGTCGCCGGACGAACCATCCCTGTCGATGCGGACGGGGTAATGCAACTCACGAGCGGAACATCCTACCGCGTGACTTTTCGGTGAGTTTCCATCGACGTTTTACCTTGGCTTGCGCCAAAGGCGCGATGCCGCGATTGCATCAGCTGCGTGGCGTGTTTCTTGTTTCGGATAAATATCTTCGATCTCGCTGAGGGACGTCGCGAATGTTGCGAGATTCTTTTGGGTCCGATTTTGCCATCCACACACAGTATTGAATTCAGGCGGATCGTCAAGCACCAGTATCTTCTTAATCTCAGAGATCCAATTCGATCTCTGACGTGGAGTCGAACAACGATCAAAACGTTCCCCTCGGAAGGCCGGTCGAGCGGCTCGGGTGCGTAGCCTGTAGTGCCATCGATCAATCCAGACTCGAAATATGCTGATCCGATCCGCGAACACCTAGTTCACACTCATGATTTCAACCGAACCAGGCGAAACAACGACATGCAGCATGTCCCCCTTGATCTCCACCCCACCCTCCGCTCCCCACAAAGCACTCGTCTTTCGGCACTCCGCAAGCGCCGTATGACTCATCGGAAGATCCAGTGTTTCCGGATTGTCCCCCTTATTCACCACCACCAGAACTCGCCCCTTCCCGGCACCCGCCGTACAACCCCACCGCAGATTCCTACCCCGCACATACGCCATCGTATCCGTGTCTGCCTGCAACACCTGCTGCTCTCCAGTCTGCAACGTCCCATTCGCCCGCCTCATATCCAGCAGACCCTTCACCCAGTCATGCATTTCCGCTTGCACAGGCGTTCTCGTCCCAGCCACAAACGCATTCTCCGCGCCACCCCCAAAGCCCCCAGGAAAATCCCGTCGATTATCCGGATCCTCTCCGCCCATCATGCCAATCTCATCTCCCGAATAAATCTGCGGCATCCCCCGCATCGTCGCCAGAATCGCGAACGCCAGTTTCAGCTTCGCCGGCGTAGCTCCCGCCTCACCCAGAAACCGCGGCGTATCGTGATTCCCTTCAAACGGCACCAGTCTTTCCGGATGCGGATACAGCGCATCCAGCCGCCACACATCCGTCAGCTTCGACATCGGCGCACCATGCAGCAACACATCGCGCAACCCAAAGTAAGTCGGAAAATCAAACGGAGTATCCAGCCCCGTATCCACACCATTCCGCGTCACGCCACCAGCAAACGCCGAAGTAATCGTCGCATCCGGATTGAACACTTCACTCACCGTAGTCACCCGCGGATACAGCCCATGAATCTCCCCATGAAATTCCTTCCAGAACTCCCTCCCGACATAAGGAAACGTATCTAGCCGCAACCCATCCAGCCCCGCCTGCTCTATCCACCACACCGCATTCTGCGTCAGATACTGCGCCACGGCAGCGTTCCCCTGGTTCAAATCCGGCAGTATATTCGCAAACCACCCTTCCGTCACATCCCGCTGCGTAAGCCACGGAGCATGAGGATCCGTCAGCGGCTTAAAGTCTCCCTGCGCCTCACGATGATTCCCCTTCGTCCCATGAAACCAGTCCGGCTCAGGTGAATCCTCCACCCACACATGCGCAGGCCCAACATGGTTCGGAACCGTATCCAGCACCAGCTTCATCCCGCGCTTGTGCAGAGCAGCAGCCAGCGCCTTGAAATCCTCTAGCGTGCCGAAGTGTTCATCGACCGCATACATATCGGTCGCGCCATACCCGTGATAGCTCTGGTCCTCATGGTTCTGATAGACCGGCGTAATCCATACCGTCGTCACGCCCAGATCCTGCAGATAATCAAGATGCTGCGCAATCCCTCGCAGATCGCCACCATGCCACCCGCGTGGTTTCGCGCGATCATAGCCCACGCCATTATTCCTTGGATCGCCATCCGCAAAGCGATCCGTCATGATCAGATACATCACATCCTTCGACGAGAACCCCGCAAACCCATCATCACTCTTCCGCCGGGCAGCAAAGGTAAACGGCAGCGTAGTCTTCCCTCCACTCGCCTCCGCCGTAATCGTCACGGTCTCCGCCTTCACCGGCGAAGCACTCAGCCACAACTGCGCCCAATGCCCGTTCTCAGAGACCTTCGCCTTCTCCACCCGCAGCCGCGCGTCGCTCACACGGAACCGTGCACCCGACAAATTCTCACCCTGCACCAGCAGCATCGCCTTCGGCATCTCCGCCCACCAATTCGGCGGATCGACCTTCGTCATCCGTGGAGCGGCTCCCTGCGCATTCATCAGTACCGGTAGCACCAGCCACGCCATCATCACGCAGATGCCTCTACGCAAACGCCAAACCCATACGAAATTCATCAGCACAAAAATCTCCGTTCATAGAAACGAAGCGCCGTATGGATGATTAGCCATACGGCGCTCGTGTCTTTAATTTCAGTTAGAAAAGCAACCGAATCGCCATCTGCAACTGACGTGAGCTGTATTGGCGTGTTGCCGTAATGTGGCCAAAATTACCGTCCGTGGTGTAGCTGTCCGGGTTCTGGAACTGGGCTGTATTGGTAATATTGAAGGCCTCGGCCCGCAGCTCTGTCGCAAACCGTTCCGTGAAGTGCAAGGTCTTGAATATCGAGACATCACCATGCACAGTTCCCGGACCGAAAACGGAGTTACGAGCAATGTTGCCTTGTGAGCCCAGCGGCGTAGCCGTAATGGTCGACGTATCGAACCACTTTCCCGAGATGCTATGTGGCAGCAGTATAAGACCGGTGGTTGTAGCACGCGGACTGTAATTCGTACCATACTGCGGCGTCAGAATCGATACCGGAGTTCCCGACTGCGCCTGCACAATGGTATTCAACTGCCATCCTCCGGCAGCAAGCTCCAGCCCCCGGCCCCAGTGACTGCCGAACCTCTGTCCATGCCCAAAGGGAAGATTGTAGAGAGCGCTCGCCACAAACACATGCCGCTGATCCAGCGTTGAGTTCCCCTTGTTGATGCTCGGATCGAAGACGTACAGCGGGCTCACCGAAAAGTAACCGATATATCCATCGGAGTTATCGATGTTATGCCCCCACGTATACGCCGTCGTCAACGTCAGATTATTGCCCATACGATGGTTCAACTGCGTCTGCAGCGAGTTATAGTGCGAGGTCCCGTTGTTGAACTGCGCGATCACCTGTCCAAGGTTCGGGAACAACGCAGGCGCTCCGCCCAGATGGATCGTGTTGTAGTTATAACCGGTAGCAAGGTGATCGCTCTTGTTGCCCACAAACGCAATTGTGAACGTAGTTCCTGTCCCCAACTGCTGCTGGAGCTGCAGATTGTACTGTTGCACCGTGGGGATCTTGTTGTTGCGGTTCGTTGTAAAGATGTTCACACCCGCTGGTGGAATGTTCGGGTTGAAGTTCGGAAATCCCGGCAAGGGAAGCGCATTCGTTGCAAGAAGATTGTTATTGTTGTTCAGCGGGCCCTGCCCGGTGAAAGTGATGCGGTACCCCTGCGCAGCCGTGTACGCTACGCTGCCGCCAAACGGAACCTGCTGACCAAACTGGTTGTCGATTCCGCCACGATCAAGGAAGTAAAACATACCGTATCCGCCGCGCAGCACCGTCTTGCCCGATCCATACACATCGTACGCAAAACCAATTCGCGGAGCGACATTGTTGTAATCCGTATTTACCAGCGAACGCGGCACGCCATTCACGCCCGCCAGATCTACGACGCCCGTGTTCATGTTCAGCGCCGACTGGCGGTTATGCATCTCTGTCGGATACGTAATAATGTCGTAGCGCAAGCCCAGGTTAAGCGTCAGCCGCTGATTGACCTTCCAGTCATCCTGCGCAAACATGCCGATCTCGTAGTTGCGCGTTCCGAAAAATCCGCTCTGCGCCCCAATGCTGTAATTGTCGATAAAGCCAACCATCAGTTCTGCGGGGACAGACCCCGTAAAGTCTCCCTGCCCGATATTGAAGTATCCTTTGCCGGCAATCGGACGGAAGAAGGAAACATCACGACGGATGGCATTCGCGCCAAACTTGAAGGCGTGACGGCCGTGGTTATAGCTCAACGAATCCAGCAACTGATAGGTATTCTCAGGAACCGCGTACAGGCCATAATCTCCGGTGTACTCCAGATTGTTGCCATTACCACCGATCAGCGCCCCGCCACCCAGGTTGGCGTTACGGTTCGCGTTCACAATTCCAAGGTCTGCCGAGATTGGAATGCCCGAAAATACAGGAGCATTGGTAAAGGTATAGCGGTTATAACCTGCGCGAAACTCATTCAACACATTCGGCGTAAAGACATGGGTATAACCAAGTGCAGGCCCACGCCCGCGTGCCGTATTGTCACCGGAAGCAAAGCCCGCAGGCAGCTTGTCAAACTCTGAGGTCCGGGTAAATCTGCTCTGATCGTATGCAAACCGCGCAAAAACCGTATCGCGAGGGCTCACAATCCAGTCCAGCCGCACATCGAATGTGTCGTAGTGGGTAATCTGCCGCCGGATCGTCCGATAGTTATTCTGCGTTCCATTAAACGTACCCGGAACGTTGGGCAGTGGATACGCATTGAAGTAGTTGACCGCGGCAGGGTTCTGACGGCCTGCCGGAATGATGTTGCCCGCAAAAGGCGCGCAGGTAATTGGATCGTAGATTGCTCCATTCACCACCGTCGTCGGCGTGCACATCGTAGGCGTATTCGTGGTGCCCTGCCCCAGCAGTTCGGAGAAGTTGCCTGACCGCATCAGCGCTGTCGGAACCGTCAGTAGCTGCGCGTTCAGAGGAGTGTCTTCACGAAAACCCTGGTAATCGCCAAACAAAAACAAATGATTGTGGATCACAGGTCCGCCAATCGCCCCGCCAAACTCATTGCGCTTGAACGGTTGCGCCGGCGTTCGCGACGCTCCAAAAAATTGATAGTTGGGATTCGCATCAAACAGGCTCGAGCGTGCAAACCAGAATGCCGATCCATGGACGCTATTTGTGCCCGACTTGATCGACGTCTGCACAATCGCCCCGCCCGCCCTGCCGAACTCCGCCGGGGCCACTGATGTGTTGACGCGAAACTCCTGGGTCGCCTCAATGTTGGGGAAGAAAACCAGCGTGTTTACCAACGCTTCATTATTGTCGATGCCATCAAGGATGAAGTTATTCGCCTGCTGGCGAAGTCCGTTCGACGAAACCGCACCGCCCCCGTTCTCCTGATTCCGGAACGTCTCGGCATCGCCATTGACGCCCGAGGCCGAGCTGCCATACTGCCCGCGCGTCACGCCCGGCGTCAGCAGCGCCAGTTGAGTAAAGTTCCGTCCATTCAACGGCAGCTCCGTTACCTGCCTCCCCTGCACCACCGCACCCACCGACGAGGTCGACAGGTCGACCAGCGGCGCCGCCCCCGTTACCTCGATCGTTGTGCTCGCAGAACCCACCGTCAACCGGAAGTCGATGGTCTGCACCTGTGAGACCTCCAGCACAAAGCTCTGCGAAGCCGTCACAAACCCTTCATTGGATCCTTCGATCCTATAAGCCCCGCGTACGACTCCTGCAAAAACAAAGCTTCCATCCGAACCCGCGGTCCGTGTCTGTTTCGCTTCCGTCTCCGTATTGGTCAGGGTCACAGTTGCTCCCGGAATCAGTGCCCCGGTCGTGTCCGCTACCGTGCCGACAACGCGGCCGGTATCCGTCTGCGCCGTCATCACCCCAGTCAGCCCAAATGTTAGGCCGATCAAAAGGAGCGTCCCCAAGAAGAAATGGCGTGTGTGGTCGAATCTAAAGTAACGTTTCATGCTGCCTCCAATAAATGGTTCGCCAGCCGTCCTCTTCGGGCGGTCTGGCTACAACACGTGAAAAAGGAACCATTTCGTTTTCAGACGGATAACCGCAATCCCCGGTTCCCCCTTTTTCCTTCAATTCTTCATCACCTGGCAAGTCGTTGTATTTCATAAACATAATCGCTGCCCATCAACAAGTAATTTGCGAATGGTGTATCTTTTAGGGGTAGAGGAAGTCTCGGCGAGGTAAACGTTGATGTCTCCAATTACGGAGAGACCATCCCGAGTTACCTTCGGTCTCTTCGAAGCCGACCTCCAGAGTGCCGAACTCTGGAAAGTAGGCAAACGCATCAAGATCCAGAGCCAGCCCTTCAAGGTCCTGGCCATCCTCCTCGAACACCCCGGCGAAGTCGTCACCCGCGAAGACCTCCAGCTCCGCCTCTGGGGCAAAGACACCACCGTCGACTTCGACCACTCCCTCGGCACAGCCATCAACAAGATCCGCGAAGCGCTCGGCGACTCCGCCGACAACCCCCGCTTTATCGAGACCCTCGCCCGCCGAGGCTACCGTTTCATCGCTCCAATCGGCTATCCAGTGGTTCCCGCTACCACGCAATCACCACCATCTACCACAACAATTCCACCCACCCAACCACCAAAAACGCCAGAAAACCGGCCAATTCTGCAAATCCGCTCCCCCAAAAAAATCCACGCCCTCTACCTCGCCGCAGCAGCTTCAGCCCTGGCCCTCGGCATCTATCTCGGAAGCTCCCGCCCTACCACCCCCCTCCGCATCTCCCAGATCACCAACAGCGGCCGCATCTCCCCTGGCGTCCCCGCCATGGAAAGCCTCCCCGCCACCGCCACCGACGGCGTCCGCATCTTCTCCTCTGTCATAGAAAACGGCCGCTCTTCCCTATCGCAGGTCTCCATCGCCAGTGGAGACGCCACTCCTCTCGACATCCCCAGCGAAATCGCCGCGCCGTCATTAGGCGATCTCTCGCCCGACGGCTCAAAGCTCCTCCTGCGCAACCACCTCTCCCCCGAGTCCGAGCAGCCCCTCTGGGTAGTCCCTGTCGGTGGTGGCAGCGCCCTCCGTGTCGCCAACATCCTCGCCCACGACGCCACTTGGATGCCAGACGGCGACGGCATCCTCTACGCCGCAGGCAACGAGCTCTTCGTAACTCACTTAAAAGACGGAACTTCCAGCAGCATTGCCGCTGTCCCTGGCCGCGCCTTCTGGCTGCGCTGGTCACCCGATGGCCGCCTCCTCCGTTTCACCATCATCGATCCCCTAGCACACACCATGTCCCTCTGGGAACTCCCCGCCGGCACCCACACCCCGCACTCAATCCTCAGTGGGTGGAGTAACCCACCCTCCGAGTGCTGCGGCACCTGGACCCCCGACGGCAAGTACTTCCTCTTCCAGTCCGCTCGCGACGGCAACGACGACCTTTGGCAACTCCGCGGCAAAGACACCTCCAGCGCCACGCGCATCACCAACGGCCCCCTCCGTTACGAGGCTCCCATTGCTGCCCGCACCGGCCACCGGATCTTCTTCCTCGGCCTCGATACCAAATCCGAACTCCTCCGCTACGCCGCCGATAAACGCGAGTTCTTCCCCGTAAACACCTTCCTCTCACAAGCCAATCGCGTCTCCTTCTCCCGCGACAAGCAATGGGTCGCCTGGACCGACGCCCAGGGCCGTCTCTGGCGCGCCCGCGTCAATGGCGACGAAGAGCTCCAGCTCACCCCTGACTCCATGCAGGTCTTCCTCGCCCACTGGTCGCCCGACGGCCACCAACTCGCCATCATGGCCCGCGAGCCCGGCCAAGCCTGGCAGCTTTACTCCGTCCCCGCCGACGGCGGCAGCCCTCAGCCCCTTCACCCTGAAAACCGCAACGCCGGCGACCCCGACTGGTCCGCCGACGGCCAATCCCTCGTCTTCGGCCGCGTCCCCGACCTCATGGGCAAAGAAAGCGGCTCCCGCGCCATCCAGATCCTCGACCTCCACACCCACGCCATCACGCCCGTCCCCGGCTCTGAGGGCCTCTTCTCTCCCCGCTGGTCCCCCGACGGCCGCTACATTGCCGCCATCTCCCTTGATCAGCGCCGTCTGATGCTCTTCGACGTCGCCGCCCGCACGTGGCGTCTCCTCGCCGAAACCAGCGTAGCGGACCCCGTCTGGAGTTCTGACAGCAAAGCCATCTACTTCCATGCCTTCATGTCGCCCACCCAGCCTATCTACCGCGTCGATGTTCCCACCGGACAACTTCAGCCGGTAGCCGACCTCGCCAGCTTCCGCTCCGGCGAGACCGCCGACTATTTCTTCTGTGGCATCACCCCCGACAACGTCCCTCTGGTCCGCTCCCGTTCCTCCACCGGCAACCTCTACTCCATCGACCTCGACGGCAAATAGCCCGTCACGTTAATTCAAGCCAATCTCTTTCTCCGCGCCCTGGTGTCTTTGTCTGTGGCCTACATTGACCGCGCTCAAACTCAAAAACTGGAAAGTGAGGTCAAACTGGCTGCAAACAAGGTTTGACGCCCATGCGCAGGCCGCAGTGCAAGAAATCATTCATCGTAAGCTGCTGCGCAGCGTCTTTCAGCCCATCGTGACACACTGCCCGGCGGAAGGGTCGTTGGAGTGGATGCGTTGTCGCGGGGGCCAAGTGGTCCGTACGACCGCGCCGATCAGCTCTCCGGCGCAGCCGCACGTACTGGCCTCACCCACACTCTTGAGCTAACTTGCGCCGCTCAGGCCATCGCCTATGTGGACCGGCTGCCGGAGCCGCTTTGGATGTCCGTCAACTCTTCTGCCGCCACCGCAACAGGCCTGTATAGTCTCATCTCCGCCAACCACACCACCTGTTCCCGATTGATTTTGGAAATCACCGAGCATCTTCCGCTGTGAAAGATCGACGATTTGCGTCCTGTTCTCGACGGTTACCAAAGCAGAGACGTTTGTATCGCAAGTGGATGACACTGGCTGCGGGTATGCCGATCTCAATGCGACAGCCACTCCAATCACGGGCTGATTTAGTTCATGTAAATGAGAGCCGCTCGGTCAAGAGTTTATTCCGAATCGAGTGGAATAAGTTGTCTGCGCGACAGTTTCCATACTTGGACTGTCTCCGCTGCATCTCGATGAGCGTGAAACGGGGGTGACGGTGAAGGATGGTGAGCGCTATGAGGCTAGACATTCTCTCAGCGATACTTACGGTATTCTCAATGACTGAGGTAGGTCAGAAGAGATGGCAAGGATGGGCGCTGGCGTTCGCAAATAGCGTTGTGGTTTGCATCCTCGCTGTACACGTTGCACCTAAGCAGTGGGCGCTGATTCCTCCGAATGTGCTTTGCCTATTGATCTATGCACGGAACCTTTGGAATTGGAAACATGCAGAAGACCCGCAGTATAAGAAAGCTGACCGGGTAGTTATGGCTGGCAGGTCAGAGGCTCACAGGAATCTAGTGGGCTGTCGCGGAGAGTTCGTCACCAACCTAGGGTGGCTCCGCCGTGGTGATGCGGCGATCCGATCGAATGTGGCAGAACGTTAGGGTCATTGGGTAGTAACGCCTTCAGTGAGAGAGGCCACCAGTGAATGATTGGGCTTTCCCCATGGGGGATGCGGAGTGAACTTCAACAGTTTGGTCGGAGTCTGGGATAGTGGTCGTTGTGTCTGTCGCATGCCTCAGGCGACTCGCTTGCTGCTTTCGCACAAACCGACACTAACAGCGCCGGAGGTTCTTTTGTTTGAAGACTATTTGCGGCTACACTCGATGAGGCTGTTTGAGATCCACGATCCCGGGGGTTGCACTGAGCTTCTTCGCCGAGATGCCGAAGGGAACCATGCGCTCCACGAAGGCTTCATTGCCCTTCCGACGATACATCCGCGCCATTGCGCTGGTGACGACGACCTTGATGCCTGCCCAATCTGGCTGAGGCAGCTTGCCGAACTCACCCAGCATCTCCATTACTTCGGCCGTGTAGAGATCGACCACGAGAGTTCGGCCAGTTTTGAGACAAGCCCGGTAGAGCGTGACGGTGCGGTCAATGTTCTGGGCCGACCAGGCCACGAACACGCGGCCCTTGGTCTGTCGAAACAAAGCCTCAAAGTCGCTTTCCAGGTCGCTCTCTGTGACGCACGACTTATCGCTGCCTAGATTGGTGCCCTCCATTAGAAGCACATCAATGTCCGAAGGCGGCGCAGCCATGAACCGGTCCACCAAGGCCGATTTGCGCCCGTGCGTACGGAAGTCTCCCGAGTAGAGGAGGCGCTTTCCCTCCACCTCGATGAGCAACATATGGGCGTCAAATGCACTGTGATCGGTCAGGTAGGGCGTAATCCGAAACGGCCCCACCTCGAACGGCGACCCGCTCTTCCAGAGTCTGAAGTCTCGATCGATCGGTTTGCCGAAAATTCCCGAGGTCAGCTGAATCAATCGCCTGGTTGGTTCCCCGCAGAATACCGGCCACTCGCGGGGTGTCTCCTCCAACAGGCCATAATGATCCTGATGTGGATGCGATATGAGGATGCCGTCCATTGGAGCCTTGAGATTCACCGTTGTAGGCAACAACCCGGTGGCATCGTTCGGGGCGTCCAGTGGCCGACCGACATCCAGGACAATCCGATGGTCGCCGGTGGCGATTTCGATGAAATTACCGCCGATCTGGTTAGTCGCCATATGGACAGTGAGCCGAACTTCGCTCAATGAGCGCCCGCAAACACCAGAAGCTCTGGGCTTTCCAAAACACGCATCGCGATTTTGCCTTTCAGTTTGCCTTCATGAGTGGCTTTCCAACTCGTCCAAGCCCGCTTCTGGTCTGCGAGCAGGTCAACCACTACAAGAGCCGCTTCGGGGGCCACGGCGAGCCCGTCGGCCTGGCGGGCGGCTATGATGCTGTCCCCTCGGCCAAAGGGGGTCCGATCTCGTCAGCCAGTGCTCTCAACTTTACAAGAAATTTAGCCGTATTTAGATACGCACTCTCTACCTGACTAATGTGCCGAGTCTCGTTTAGGAAAACACGATAGTTGGATAGCTGCTTGAGCACTTCAGGGGATCTGTCTTCCTCAAATTCGGCCGTGCATCGGATACGGTTATCGTTGACTGTCTTGACTTCCCAAAAAACCACTTTCCCATTTTCAATGGCCACCAGGTCCATCCGAACGGCCGACGTGCTGCGAGCCCACGCGGGGAGCGCCATTTCCAGATCGATGACGTGATTGTTCTTCTCAACGAGTTCATCGACGAGCCGCTTCTCGACGCCGGCGTATTTCTCGGCTTCAGCAATCCATTGGTTGAGGGTGGAAAGACCTTCAAAGGTTGCGATCTTCGTGTCTCGGAAAAAGACGCCCTTTAGGGTCAGACGTAGATACGGCGACTTAGAATATCTAGGCGCCCGTTCAACCCCAACGTATTTGTAATGCACCTCAGCGATGAGTTCGCCTGATACGTATGCGACGCGAGCGATGGATTGGCCGAGCCGATAGAAATTGAGGTAGCCGTTGCGGATTGCAACCCTGAGCCCCTCCCCGCTGGGATGGCCGCTTGGCCGCCAAAGGGAGAGAAGGTCTTTAAACCAATGCGGCTCGGCGCTTCGCGCGGCATCTTCGAAGGCATCCCAGCCCTTCAAGCAACGTTCGAACTTCGCGTATGATTTGCCGCCGTCTGTAAATGATGTCGAAGACTCATCCGGCGTCAGACAGCCGGTTCCAGTGAAAGAACTCTCCATATATTCGCCACCTTATTTCCGACTAAGGGCATACGGTCTATTACCATTACCGGGGACACACCTCACGCGACCCTTAATATCCCAATGCGGGCAGTCCTGAGACCGGTAGACGGTGAGACTCTCAGCATCCTCAGTTCACGCATTATCGCCGAGTCACTCACCGACAATAGAAAGGGATACACATGGCTGAATAGTCGGCAATAGGTTCGCTACAAAGAAATGAGACCAATCATCCTCCGAATGAGTCACATTTGCGATGGAAAGGGATTACGCGCCGAGCCTCTCTAGGTGACGTGATCCGCATTTGAACAGGCCTGCCTGACCAAGAATAAAATTTCGACAATCCCAAACAAAATGGAAGTTTCTGCGTCCCACCGTGCAATACAAGGAAGGACACATTCTTTTGCGATGGTCGTGGATTTCAAGAAAGGCAAAAGGCTCGAGGAACACTGCCACTTCGGATGACGTCGAACTTGCCGAGCGTCTGAAGCAGAGAGACGAGCGTGCTTTCCTTAGACTCTATGATCTGCATCGATCGTCGGTCTTTAGGTTTCTGATGCACATGACAGGATCGATTGCCGCTGCCGAAGAGCTTACGCAGGAAGTATTCGTCGTGATTCTCGATGCAATGTGCGCGGAGAAATTTGGGCAGTTTGATCCTCGGAAAGGGACGCTGGAGGGCTACCTGTTAGGGATTGCACGGAATCTTGCCAGGGCCGAGCAACGGAGGACCCGCCGTCTCGTCTCTTTCGACAACGTCATTGAAACTCCGGAATGGGAGCGCCTGCTAAGCGCATTTTTTGAAGAGCGCCGGAAGCAGGATGTGTTGGCGCTGATGGCGACTCGTTCTGAATTGAGGGTTCTCTATCGAGCGATACTCGAGTTGCCGGAACAATACCGAGAAGCCATCGTATTGTGCGGTCTTCAAGAGAAGAACTACCGGGATGCTGCCATTATTCTGCAATGCTCTGAGGGAACCATTGCGTCACGAATGAATCGAGCCAAGACGATTCTGGCGGCCAAGCTCCGCCGATCGGGGCTTTGCGCTGCAGCGGCATCGACAATTCTGCGAGGAAAGGAGGACCCGGATGTCCGAGCAGAGATCAACGCGAACGGAAAATGAAGCCGTCTCGCGCGTGGAACGTCTTCTGGGCCTGCTGGGCGAGTTGACGCAACGGGACCCGTCTCCCGCCCTGCGAGAACGCCTGAGAGCGCTCGCTGCTCAGCGTTTGAGAGAGGATCCAGGATGTGCTGCGCCGGATGTGGGCAAAGCCCGCGGGATGCCAGCCTGGTTCAAGCCAGCATTCGCTGCATTGCTCCTCGGTGCAACGGGACTCGCGGGTGTTTTGGTTGCCCACTTTCGAGCGCACGAGCCTGTATCTGGCGATAGAGCCGTCAAAGGCATCCGTTCCGTCATTTCGCCGGAGAACAAGCCGAACGTTGCGTTCGCGCCGCAATTCGCTGGGAGGCGGCCCGAGGTTCATCGTCGGCAGCCCGCACGTGCGCAGGCTACAAGCACTGGACGAATGACGATACAGCTTCCATACTCCAACAGCGCAATTGAAACCGGAACCTATACGACCCTTCGGGTATCCATGTCCCAATCCGACCTCGAGTCGTTGGGATTTCCCATCAACGCAACGATTCACGACAGACGAATCGCAGTCGAGCTCACGCTGGGCGACGACGGTCTGCCGCGCGCGATCAGCCTGCCTCTACCGCTTGAGGTCATGAAGGAGAAGAAATGAACCTATTGATTCGTCAACACGCAGTCTACGTATTGTCCGTGATGCTCGTTGGCATTACGGGGATCGGTGTGGCTCAGGAGGCCAACGTAATGATGGCGCCTGGGCCGATGGTGGGCGGTGCAGCGTTCGGGCCTGCGCAGATTGGGGTGGTCACAACTCGCGGGATGGCTATGCCGCTGCAGGAGAACACCGAGATTGTGAAGAACCAGCCTTATCAGGCGCAGGCTGTCACGGAAGTCAAGCAGACTCTTGCAGACGGTACGCACATTACCCAGACGACGACGGCTACTGTGGCTCGCGACAGCGATGGCAGAACAGTCCGCATACAAAAATTGAGTACGATTGGCCCGTGGAAATCGGCCTCTAATTCGTCGCAGGCAGATGCCCCAACTCTGACGACGATCTTCGATCCGGTAACGCAGACACACACTGACTACAATTCCGATAGCAATGTGGCTCACGTGCTGACGATGCCAGCGCTGCCGGCAAAAGCCCAAGCAACAGCTGCGGCCGGCGGTTTCGCGGTGATCTCTGCGGGGCCTGGTGGAGGCGGCCCAGGCAATGTGGCATTTGCTATCAAAGCTCGAGCAGAGGCAGTTGAAGCCCTGAATGGGGATGTCAAAACAGCGTCAATGGGCGATAAAGCGATCGACGGTATTCCAGTTACCGGAACAAGAACGACGAACACGATTCCGGCGGGGACGATCGGCAACGACAAGGACATTGTGATTACGCGGGAGACGTGGTATTCGCCTGACCTGAAGCTGGTTCTCCAAAGCACGCAGACTGATCCCCGCTTTGGCGAGACAATGTACTCGTTAACGAATGTCGAACGAAGCGAGCCTAATTCAACCATGTTTCAAGTGCCGGCAGGATACACGGTGGAGAAGATTCCTGTAACGGTGCAGACCCGGTGACACATCAGGTTCAAGGGCGAATTACCGGCAATACGGAAATTTCGGAGACCCGGAATCCGCCCCTGACCGACGAGGTGGCCAAACTTCCGATTGCCGACCCAAACCATCCACAATCCTGTCACATTTGACATCCGTTACCGATCTGTCTATCTTTCCCCTAATATGTTTAGGGAAGAAAGCACCGCCCCCGGCGAACTCATCCCCGGCACCCTTGAGATGCTTATCCTCAAGTCCGTCGCCCTCGGTCCGCTTCATGGATATGCCGTCGCCGAGTGGATTCACCAGACCTCCCAGCAACTGCTCAAAGTCGAGGAAGGCGCACTCTACCCCGCACTGCACCGCCTCGAACTCCGCGGCCTGCTCAAAGCCGAATGGGGAGCGTCCGAAAACAATCGTCGCGCCAAGTTCTACAACTCACTCCCGAAGGCAAAAGCGCCTCGAGGGAGAATCGCAGCGCTGGACAAGGCTCTCAGCCGCAATCGCATTCGTCATGCAAGCATCCTGAGGAGATCCCTATGACTCCCGGCACACACGAAGTTCTGGCGCGAATCAAGTCTCTCTTCCGCAAGCGGCGCATGGATCGCGAGATGGCCGAAGAGTTGGAGTTCCACCAGACTCTCCTGCGCGAAAGATTCGAGCGCCAAGGAATGCCTCCCACCGCAGCCGCTCAAGCCACCAGAAAAACCTTTGGCAACACCAGCCGCTGGCACGAACGCCTCCGCGAACAATGGCAGTTCAAGCCATTGGAAAACTTCCACCGTGACCTCACCTTCGCCGCCCGCGTGCTCAAAAAAAATCGCCCGGCTTTCTCGCGGTAGCCCTCCTCACCCTCGCCCTCGGAGTCGGCGCCAACACCGCCGTCTTCTCGATGATCAATGCTTTACTCCTGCGCCCGCTCTCCGTGCCGCACTCCGAACAACTCGCCGTACTGAGCATCGAAGATAGCGGCCCTCAAGCCAACTACGGCTTGTGCACACCCTTCTTCCGCGGCCTTGAGAAGAGGCGCGATATCTTCGCGAACGTCTTCGCCTACAACCCTGACGTCATGCAGGTTCAGGGCCACTCCGGCAACGAAAACATCCACGGAATGCTCGTAAGCGGTCAGTTCTTCACCGCGCTTCAGACCACTCCACGGATGGGCCGCTATCTTACGCCAGCCGACGACCAGTCCGGCGGCAACCCCGATGGTCTCGCCGTCGTTATCAGTGAGAGCTTCTGAGAGAGCTGGTTTGACCGCGCTCCCGATGTAGTCGGACGCAAACTCATCATCGCCAACGTTCCCTTCACCGTAGTTGGCGTAATGCCTAAGCAATTTATAGGAGCCGACCCAACTCTGAAGCCGGATATCTTCGCACCTCTCTCTGCTGATCCCATCATCGACTCCCCACGCAACCATATCGATGCCGGAATCCATGCCTGGTGGATCACCGTGATGGCACGCCTTCAGCCCGGTGTCTCTTTGCAGCAGGCGAACGCAGCACCAGCCCAATCTTGCACGAAGCCACTTCCGACGCCTCCTACGTCGCCAGCGAGGAGAAGGGTCACTTTCACTTCGCAGCCGAGTCCGGCTCTCGCGGTTTCACCTACGCTCGTCTTCTCTTCCGCAAGCCGCTTTTAGCCATGTTTTCTATGTGCGGAGGTATTCTGCTGCTCGCCTGTCTCAATCTCACGAGTCTCCTAATGGCACGTGCAGCAGCCCGCGAACGTGAACTTGCCACCCGTCTTGCACTAGGAGCCACACGCCGCCGCCTCATCCAGCAGCTCCTGATGGAAAGCATTCTTATCGCCATCGCAGGCACCGCACTCGGCCTTGTACTCGCTCCAATTGTTAGCCGCTCGGTCACCGCCATACTCACGCGTGGCAATATTGCCACGGGCGCGGCGCTCGACACCTCTCTCGACATCCGCGGCTTCCTCTTCGCAGCACTTCTCGCGATCACCGCCACCATCCTCATCGGACTCCTCCCTGCGCTCCAGGCGACTGGCGGGGACCTCAACGAGCACATCAAGGAAGGCCAGCACCCGAACAAAGCGCTTGAACGCCAGAAACCTTTCCCGCGCGTCCTCATGGCATGCGAGGTGGCTCTCGCGCTCGTGCTCGTTACCGGTGCAGGCCTCCTCACCACTAGCCTCGTCAGGCTCTACAAGTCAGGAGCGGGCCTCGATCCAACCGGCCTCGTCAACATCACCTTCAGCATGGACAAACAGCACTCGAAGGCGATCAGCTCATGCAGCTATATCAACAGCTCGGTGACGGCCTCAGCCATCAGCCGGGCGTTAAAAGTGCCAGTTTCGAGTTCATCATCCCACTCTCGCACCGTGGCTGGAACGACGGTTTCTCCGCTCCCGGCGGCAACTCTCACCTCCTATGGTTGAACAGCGTTGGGCCACGCTACTTCGAGACCATGCGCATACCGCTCTTCGCCGGGCGCGAGTTCATGTGGAGCGACACCAATGCATCCGGACCGAAGATCATCCTCAACCAATCCGCGGTAAAGCTGCTCTTTCCCGACAGAGATGCACTAGACCAACAGGTCATCAACAACTTCGGTAAGACCGCATACAAGGTAGTCGCGGTTGTCGGCGATGCGAAGTACCGCGACATGGGCAGCCCCGCTCCTGCTGCAGGCTATGTTCCCATCATGCAGGACCCGCAGAAGAAACCCTCTCTCACAGAGGTACCGAGCGTTGAAGGACCGCAGGCTCCCTTGGCGAATGCAGCCCGCACTCTCGCCGCACGGCTCGCCCCCACCATCCCGCCCCCCATCTTCTCCACTATGGATGAGATCGTCAACAACTCCATCAGCGCAGAACGAATGATGGCAATACTCGCTCTCTTCTTCGCCGCGTGCGCCCTGCTCGTTACCGCCATCGGACTCTACGGCACCCTCGCCTACACCACCGCTCGCCGCACCAACGAGATCGGCATCCGCATGGCCCTTGGCGCACAGCGTTCAAGAGTCATGGCCATGATCTTCCGCCAGAACGCCGTCATCACCATCCTCGGCTCAGCCGCAGGACTCATCGCAGCAGTCCTCGCCTCACGAGCCCTCGCCAGCTTCCTCTACGAAACCTCGCCCCGCGACCCATGGGTCTTCGTGGGCTCGGTCGCCGCCCTGACAGCAATCGCCAGCGCAGCCTCCTTACTGCCCGCACTGCGTGCCGCCCGAATCGAGCCAATCGCCGCAATCCGCTACGAATAACGCTTACGACCGTGCCATTCGCATTCGAACACGAGTGGCTTGTGCCGATGATGCGGGAAAGAGTGGGTTGGGACATTGCGCTAGCGATGCTAGCACTGGGCCCGGTGCTGGGAGTTGCCGCGATGCTACGGTTGAAACATTTGCCCGAGGCGGTGAAGATCGCAGGCAGATTAGGCTAAAAGCCCCGAAGAATTTCACCCCGAGGCCTCTCAGACGCCATAGAGAAGTCTAAATCCGAGACTTTGTCACTCATCGATGCTCCGGATTCCAGTCGAAAAGCTGTAGCGTCGAAAAGCCGCTGGAGACCGGTGCGACCGGAAGAATCCCTAATCGGGATTCACACTTCTTTAGAACCAAGATGATGTAGGTCTAGCGTACCCCAACAAAGGGGCGGATGTAGTCGGTCCCTCCAGTACCGCTTCGGACCTTATATATGATTAGTGAGCGTGCACCAAAGTCAGATAATATTGACAACAAAGGACTTATATACCCCCGGAATTGATATGTATTGAATCCACAGGGGTTACGTACTCACTTCCCAAGGATACCCCCATCTGTACCCCTGTATTTTGGTGGATGTAATAGCACCAAATCGCACTCTCTAGAACCGCTTTGACCTATCACATCTACGATAGGACTCAGCCCCGCCAAGATCGACAATTTGATAAACCAAACGAATGACTTCTGCCGTGACAGGAGGTAGCAACTCAGAAGTTGACCGCAAGAGCCGATCAATGAGTGATAAAACGCCGAGTCACTCATCGAGGCGGAACAATCCTCCGACCATCGAAAGTGGGATCTTGGAGATTTTCATAAAACTGCATGTAATTGTGGCAGTTTGACAGGGTTGGCGATGCCGCCCTAGCATTGGCGCGCATAACTCGCGGGCCAATCAAGACTACTTCTAGGCGGAGTTCCCATGAAGCCTACGATTGTCTTCCGTCCAGCGCCGCTTTTGAAGATCCTTTTTGTCCCAATTCTTGTCTCCGCTCTCTTGGGAAGAACCACTACTTCGTGGGCGCAAACAGCAACGACGACCACGCTGACGGTGTCACCGTCGAGTTCTCCGGCTGCACCATTGCAGCCGAGGACTGTTGTGACATTGACTGCGACGGTGACGGCAGGTGGCGCAGCTGTTTATCCGGTGCGCGTGACATTCTGCGAGGCGACAACGGCAGCGAATTGCCGGTTTCTGGCAGTGCTAGGGACGGCGCAGTTAACCACGGCCGGGACGGCGGCGATCAAGTTTGTTCCGGGGGGCGGCAGCCATAGCTATATTGCTGTGTTTGCGAGGACAACGACGCCAATAGCGTATACAACAAGCACCTCCACGCCGCAGTCCGTGACGGTGTCGCCCGCAATACCCTATCCGACGGCAACAACCATTGCTTCCACCGGCAGTACAGGCAACTACACGCTGACGGCAACCGTGGTGGGCACCGGCAACGATACGGCAGGCCCGACGGGCAGTGTGACGTTTGTCGACACAACGAACGGCAATCACGTGCTGGGAACGGCGTCACTGGGGCGGCAACGCCGGCGCCGAGCTTTGTCAATGTTACAGGATCACCGGTAGCAGTAGGAGGCCCAGTCAATGGCGTGGCCGTTGGCGACTTCAACGGCGACGGCATAGCTGATTTCGCAACTGCAAACTATACATCCGGCACTGTAAGCATCCGGTTAGGCCAGAGCGCCGGCACTTTCATAGAGCCCACAGGATCACCGATCACTGTAGGAAGTCTTCCCCTCCCTATAGCGGTTGGCGACTTCAACGGGGACGGCAGAACAGATCTTGCGGTGGCGAATTTCGGCTCTAGCTCAAATAGTGTGAGCATCTTGCTGGGCCAGGGCAATGGGACTTTTACGATCGGGCCGGCGGTTCAGGCGGGAAGTAGCCCCTATCCTATCGTTGTAGGTGACTTCAACGGCGATGGTTTCGCCGATCTCGCTGTGGCGAACAGCTCTTCTAACAATGTAATTATCTTGCTTGGCAAGGGCGATGGCACGTTCAGTTCTATCGGGTCGCCAATAACCGTGGGATCCTTTCCCCAATCTATGGTCGCGGGTGACTTCAACGGCGACGGGATAGCCGACCTGGCTGTGGGGAATGAACTCAATAACAATGTGAGCATCCTGCTGAACCAGGTGACGCAGACGGCGACGGTCACGCTGACAGGGGTGAGCGTTCCTGGTGTCGTCTCGCACCTAGTTAATGCTACCTATCCTGGCGATACGATCTTCGGCGGAAGCACGTCGTCAACGATTCCGCTGACTGGCTCGCCGGTGGCGACGCAGACCACGCTCGTGCTTTCGACGGCGGAAACGATCGTCTTCGGAACTCCGGTAACGTTGGCGGCGACGGTGACGCCAACAACAGCAGGCAGCGTGACGATCAGCGGCAGCGTGCAGTTCCTTGACGGCACAACCGTGCTGGGCAGTGCGCCGATAACCGCAGCTGGCGGTACCACGCTTTTAGTCAATGGCTCGCCGATTCCGAACTTCGCCGCGGGCACGCACATGCTGACGGCGGTCTACGTGGGCAACACCAGCTTCAACTCGAGTACGAGTCCAGTGGTTAACCTGACCGTGAGCGCGACTCAGATCGAAGTTTCGCTTGTCTCCTCAACCAATCCATCGAGTTACGGCCAGGCGGTGACGTTCACGGCGGCCGTGCCCAGCGGGGCCACCGGCGCCATCCAGTTCCAGAATAACGGCGTCGCGCTGGGCGGTCCGGTTGAGATCTCCGGCACGACGGCGATGTTCACAACCTCGGCGCTGACAGCAGGCACGCATGCGATCACGGCAGTCTACTCCGGCGATAACAACCACAACCCGGCGACGTCAGGCACGCTGGAGCAGGAGGTCCTGCCAGCACAGTTGACCGTAACGGCGACTAACGCGACGCGCGTCTTCGGCCAGCCGAACCCCGCCTTTGCCTACACGATCACTGGGTTCGTCCTCGGCGACACGCAGAGCGTAGTGACCGGCACGCTCACGCTCGAGACCACAGCGGTGGAGTTCTCCCCCGTAGGTGCATATCCGATTGCGGTTGACCACGGCACACTGGCAGCGAGCAACTACACCTTTGCCCTTGTTAGTGGCACATTGGTCATCACAAAAGCGACCCCGGGAACCGGCGGCACATCGGCGGTGACTGTCTCCTCCGCACCCAATCCGTCGATCTGCGGCCAGAATGTGACCTTCACTGCGACGGTTCCGCCTAACGCCACCGGCATGGTGTGATTCATGGACGGGAGCACAATGCTGGGCACGGGCACCATACTCAACAACCAGACGACCATCTCGACAACGAGCCTCGCCGTCGCAACCCACCCCATCACCGCGGTCTATGGAGGAGACACCAATTTTAACGGCGCCACCTCGGCGGAACTCTCGCAGGTAGTCGGCAACGCCACGCTGACAGTTACGGCGAACAATACAACGCGTCCTTTTGGGGAGCCGAATCCAGAGTTTACTGTAACAATCACGGGCTTCGTCAACGGCGACCCGCCGAGCGTTGTCTCCGGCACGCCCGGTTTCTCCACGCCAGCGACGTCATCTTCTCCGGTCGGCGAGTATCCGATCGAGGTGACAGAGGACTCGCTGGCTGCTGCCAACTACGACTTTACCTTCGTCCCTGGAACTCTGTTGATCACGTCGATTACGCCTACGATCACCCTCACTTCTTCGCCCAATCCTTCATTCTTCGGCAACGCGGTAACCTTCACGGCAACCGTACCCGCTGCGGCGACGGGAACAGTAAGCTTCCTTGACGGCACGACCACACTGGGACATGGTGACGATCACAGGCAACACCGTCACGTTCACCACATCAGCGCTGGCCGCGGGGATCCATTCCATCATGGCGCTCTACAGCGGAGACAATAACCACGAAGCAAGCACCTCGAACGTAGTCTCGCAGGTGGTCACCACGACAACCACCACTCTTAGTTCGAACGTCACCCGCAGATTCAGGGCCTGCCGGTTACCTTTACGGCGTAGGTGATTCCTACTCCCGAGGGCGCGTCCTGCCACCGACAGGCACCGTGACCTTCAATGAAGGGACTACTGTACTAGGGAGCGGAAGCGTAAACAGCGGCGGACTCGCAACCTTCACTACCAATACGCTGAGCGTGGGAACGCACACCATCACGGGGGCGTACTCCGGAGACTCCCTATATCCGGCGAGCACCAGTAGCCTGATACAAACGATCGTCGCATCTCTGCCGGAAAGGTCGAACCAGGAGTAGGGGGAGGAGGTAACGATCAGACAGCCGTCTATAGAAACGCCTTCGCCCAGCCTCTGAGTGTGGCGGTCACGCTGTCGAACAGCACTCCTGCGGTGGGCGTGCCCGTAACCTTCACTGGAGCTGGGCTTAATTTCTCCTCCGATGGTTCGGTCACGACCGACAGTAACGGAGTGGCAAGCGTTACGGCAACTGGTACGCAGGTTGGAGGTTTTGTGGCCACTGCCACAACCGCCGGAGTCAGCCAGACCGTCAGCTTTGCGCTAACGGTGACGCCGGCGCCCCTGACTGTGACGGCGAACAATGCGACACGTGTCTTCGGAGCAGCCAACCCAGCCTTTACCGGAACCATCACGGGCGCCGTCTTCAACGATACCTTCACCTTCTCCGCAACCACCATCGCGACCACAGGTTCTCCAGTCGGGAACGTATCTCATTGTGCCGTCCGTTACCGGAGCGGCGCTTTCAAACTACAACGTCACTCACGTAAACGGCACACTGACGATCACGAAGGCACCTGGTTCCATAGTTCTGAGTACGCCGACGACGCCGTCTCAGCCAAGCAGCTCGGTGACGCTGACTGCGGACGTGCCTGCGGGTGCGACAGGGACCGTGACGTTCTACGACGGTACAACCGCGCTGGGCACCGCGACCATTGTCAATGGCACGGCGTCGTTGACGATTTCGCTAGCTCCGGCATCGCACTCGATCACCGCGATCTACAACGGCGACGCAAATTTTTCTTCAGCGACGTCGTCGCCGGTTACTGTGACTATCGTCGCGCCGGACTTTGGCGTCTCCAGCCCCGCGCCGCCGCAGGTGATTCCTCCGGGGGCTTCGGCCAACTTTGCCATCAGCATTTCCTCGCTGGCTGCGCAGTTCACCAATCCGGTTACGCTGACCGCGTCGGGGCCGCCCGCGGGAGCGACCTACGCGTTTAATCCCAATCCTGTCACGCCGGGAGCCATCGGCGTCAATTCCACGCTGACCGTCACCGTGCCCAAGCAGAGTGCCATGCTCGACCGTACCTATCGCACGCCGCTCGTACTTGCAGTACTGCTGTTGCCGCTTGCTGCACTGAGGAGGGCGCGCGGCAGGCCTTCGCGATTGTTGCTCGCGCTCGTGCTTGCGCTGACGTCGTTGGCGGTGAGTGTTGGCTGCTGCACCGGCGGCTACTTCAACCAGCCACAGCAGACCTACATCATCACCGTCACAGGAAACAGCGGTACTCTGGTCCACTCGACCACCGTCACCCTCACAGTGCAATAGGAGGAGCGATGCACAAGCTCTCACGAGTCTTCCTCGTCTTTGCGCTGCTGTCGTCGCTCTCCATAGCAGCGCTTGCGCAGCGGCCCGCTCCCGCCGTCGACGGTTACGCAGTCTTCAGCGAGATGCGCGCCAATGCTCCTGTCGGCAGCTGCGGCTGCTTCTGGATGTCCGGCGCGCACGGCGGCTTCTCGCTGCCGATGTGGCGCGACTTCTCGGTCGTGATTGAGGCTGCTGGACATCACAACAGCCAGATCCCCAATTTCAACACCGGGCTTAGCATTTTTTACGACATGGGCGGTCTGAGGTGCGCGTGGCCAACCACACCCGCTTCCAGCCCTTCGCCCAGGGACTGTTCGGCGGCGTGCACGGCTTCGACAGCTACTTCCCCGCTCCGGTCGGCAGGTTTCCGACCAGCTACGATTCGTCGTTTGCCCTTACCGTGGGCGGCGGGGTAGACGTGAATGTTTCACGTCACAGCTAGATCCGCGCGCTGCAGGCCGACTACTTCTACTCCCAGCTCGGCAACCTCGAGGGCGACCGCCAGAACCAGTTCCGCATTGGCGCCGGCGTCGTGTTCCGCGGGCCGGAGAACCCTCATATCCCTTTGAGACTGCGCGCCACTAAGTGCAGAGGGCAACACACACCCGCGTACATACCGCAAACGATAGCGATGATTAGCCGCGACGTCTCTGACCGCGTCGCAGTCCGACTCGACGCTTTACCTTGGCAACCCGCCAAAGGCGCGATGCCGCGATTGCGTCAGCTGCGTGGCGTGTTTCTAGGGTTTCAAGGATACAGATGAGTTCACTTGGTGCTTTGTTATTCGCCGAGCACTCTGTGGGGTAACTGCCTTAGAGGGTGACAATGAAGAATCCCTAATCGGGATTCACACTTCTTCAGAACCAATATGATGCGAGTTTAGCGTACCCCAACAAGAGTGCGGATGTACTCGGTCTCTCCAGTACCGCCTCGGACCGTATATACCTTGCTTATATAGGTAGAGCGCATACTACTAAAGTCGGAGCAATAAATGTAAGCTGTTGATAATAAATGTAAGCTGTTGATAATAAATGACTTAGTTGGTTGCCCCCCAGGGATTCGAACCCCGATTGATCGGTTCAGAGCCGACTGTCCTACCATTGAACGAGGGGGCAACAGATTGAAGGTGTCGCGTGTGTAGTGCTCGCTGACTGCCTCTTTAGAGTGTACGGTGTGAGGGAGATAAGGTCAATGTGCGGATGGGATAGGAGACAGCAGGGTGGATTCAAGCTCCAAGTGCAACAGGGTTGATATTAGCTGACCAGTACTTTACGAAGTTGAAGGTCCCTTACGGAAGGAAGAGTTCTGCTGGGGCCTTCCAGCCGAGGGACTTGCGAGGCCGTGCGTTGAGCATCATGGCGATGTCATCGAGTTGGTTCTGGGAGAAGAGGCTGAGGTCCTGGCCCTTGGGCAGGTACTGACGGAGCAGGCCGTTGGTGTTCTCGTCGATGCCGCGCTCCCAAGGGCTGTGGGGATGGGCGAAGTAGACCTTCACTTCCGCCTGCTGACTGAGAGACCGGTGCTGTGCCATCTCGTCGCCCTCGTCATAGGTCAGGGAGCAGCGCATCTGGGAGTCGAAGCGTTTGAGGATGGTGGCGAAGCCGTTGGCGGTGGTCTCGGCGCGGCCGTCCTGGAGTTTGACCAGGGCGACGAAGAGGGTGGTGCGTTCGACCAGGGTGCCGACGCTCGACTGGTTCAACTTGCCCTTGATGAGGTCGCCCTCCCAGTGGCCGGGAACCAGCCGCTCGGCGACCTCGCTGGGGCGCTCGTTGATCAGGGTGATGGCGTCGAGGAAGGGCCGCGTGACCCGGCCGGAACGCGCTCTGCGCTGCTTGTGGGAGCGGCGCAGCAGGGTCAGGACGCTGGCGCGCAGTGGGCCACGCGGCATCACGTACAGCGCGGTGTAGATGGTCTCATGGGAGAGGCGCACCGGATCGGGCATACGAGCCAGTGTGCTCGCGATCTGCTCGGGACTCAAGCCCCGGCGCAGGTGTTCGAGCACGCCGCCCCAGAGCCGGTTGCCCGGAACGGAGAGAAACGGGCATCCTCGACGGGCCACGCTTTCGCTCCGTCATCCTAGAAGCCGAAGGTTGGCGGACCAGCGATATCTGGCCTGTCCCTGAGATATCGCATCATGCCTACGCATTGCGGGCCGACGGTTCCTTGAGAGAAGGCGAAGGCAACGCCCGGTTCAAGGACGTATATGAACCTTGGCGGCGGTCTCAACCGTCCTCGCGCGAGCGAAACCGACCCTCCATCGTTCTTGGAGTGGACAACTGCTCCGTTGGCGCATGATGTTGACGTGATTGGTCCGATTGAGTTGCAGTGGGATGTAGCTTGCTCCGCACCGGACACCGCATTCATCGCTTTCCTGCAGGATGTGTACGACCACGGCAACGCGACCAATATCACCGCGGCGTACCTCCGTGCCGGATTGCGAAAAGTGGATGAAGAACAGAGCAGACAAGCAGCGCCGGTGCTTCCCTGCAAAACCTTCGAAGCAATCCCGATTGGCCAGAAGGTCCCATACCGCATTCCGTTAGTGCCCAATGCTCGACGGTTCAAAGCTGGTCACAGGTTGCGACTTTATCTCACGACGGACGACCAAAACAAGGATGTCCCAGCGCCGCTCGGATTCAGGCATGCTTCGGTCGGTACCAGTTCATTAATATGGTGTTTTCATATTCACGTTTATCGCTTCCCGTGGTCGAGTAGGCTGGTTTGCGGATCGGCCCCCAAAAACGCGCATTGCGACGGCGATCGCCAAAAACAACCAGGCAAGACATCACAGTCGCGATGCCGACCTCTCAATACTAATCGTTCTTAGTGCGGGGTCACGCGATCTCCTGAACCCATTGGCTCCCCCAACTCGGTGCCTCAAAGGGATCTGCGAAATACTGCGTCTCGTGCACGACCTTACCGTTGCGGAATTCCATGATGCTCACGGTGTATGCTGGCCGGCCCTCGTAGGTGATTATGTATTCCGTAACCCAGAGATCGGCTTTTCCGAGCATTCGCCTAACGTTGAAGCCTGACGGCTTACCGGGATGATGACTTCGCAATGCCTGCAAATTGCTCCTCCCCAAGATTCGCTCGCCTGACTTGGGGATAATCGCATATGGCATCGTCATCGTAAATTTCGTGCTCCTCGTTGAGATCCCCGACTGCAGACGCATCCCAATGCGCATTTAGGACTTCACGGATCTGTTTTGTCTTGCACGATTGCTCCCGCCGAATTTCCGACTTAAATAAATCATTTTCGTTGTGTGACTGAGATCGCACATAAGCGGAATTGAGGACGCTCGCTTTGCTTCTACCGGCGCTGCCCATCCATGAAGGCGCTACTGATCAGTACCAGGAAAACGTGCATGTTGCCGGAAGAATTCTCGCTTCACGCTAAATCGCCGAGTATCAATTCGAACGGACCCAGCCTGGAACGTGCTAAGCCCTGTTCTCGCCAATCGACACCCCATTTCCAGCTCAAGCACCAAACCTGGTAAAGAGTGTTTCAAAAGATCAACTCTTTGGGATGCTGCAATCTGCTGAAAGTAGGAGATCGAAATTGATGGACTCCGCTGTTCCACAAGGTGCGGGTTCTGAAATACGAATCATCCAGCAAGTGCTGTCGGATGTTGGCATTTCGTGTGCCGTTGAATCACTGTCAAACTAACGTCGTCGCAAAGCGGACTACCGTTCGCGAAATCCTGTAAGGTTGCGAGGAGCATCATAAGCGTGGCCTGAGCGGACGGCGATTCGGCGTGTCGTAATGCCGCTACTATCCGATCCAACCCGAACTCTTCCTCTGAAGTGTTGCGGCACTCAAGCACGCCATCGGAGTATGCGACAAGCGTGTCCCCGGGTTCGAGAATCAGTTCGCCCAAGTCGTACTCCGCACCTTTGATCGCACCCAACAGTGGGCCGCCTTTCTCAAGCAGATCAGTCCGTCCATCCGCGCGAAGCAATATTGGCGGGAAATGGCCGGCATTGCAATAGGTGAGCTCTCCGAGATCGCAGTCAATCCGCGCCAGGAACGCCGTAACGAAGGGCGCAACCGGCCGCAAGTAGAAGAGGTGGCGATTGATTTCCGAGGCAGTACTTGCCGGGTCAGAATATGGATGGCCGCAACTTTGCAATAGCGCTGCCAAATTGGTGAACCACATTCCAGCCGCAACACCTTTACCGGCAATGTCTCCGTGCGCCATAAGAACCTTGGAACCGCTTTTCAAGAACGTCGTGAAATCCCCGGAGAGAAAGCGTGCCGCGAAGACCTCGCTTGCGAACTGTAAACTGCCGCAGCAAAACTCACGCGGGCCGCTCAGTTTGCGCTGGATCTGTGCGGCCTCGAACAGTTCTGAATGGAGATCGAGTTTCTCTCGCTGGAGTGAGTCCACCTCGTCCTGCAGTAGCACGCTCGATGGCGGTGGCGGCATCGACGCCACAATCGAGGATTGGGGCATGCTGTAATTTCGTCCCCCACCGTTCGTCCGGAACTTACCTTCACTTCTTGGTAGTGCTCTACTCGCGCTCATAATTCAACCCTTTAGATTCTGATCGTTGCTTTAGCCGACGAACCGATAACCGGTTCCATGCACTGTGAGAAAGTACTGGGGTTGTTCGGGATCGGGCTCAAGTTTTTGGCGCAGACGTACCAAGTGCGTATCCACCGTCCGCGTAGTTGGAAAATTCTCGTAGCCCCAAACTTCTTCCAGAAGACGATCGCGACTAAGCGTTTCGCCAGAATGACAGATGAAATACTTCAGCAGTTCGAATTCTTTGGAGGAAATATCGAGAGCCTTGCCTGATCTCAGCACTCGTTGACGGCGCAGATCGACTTCCACGTTACCGAAGGAGTGTTGATCTTGATGTTTGGGAACGACTGCCGTGCGTCGCAGCACGGCCTTCACTCGCGCAAGCAACTCGCGGATCGAGAAGGGCTTGGTCACATAGTCGTCCGCACCGAGTTCGAGGCCCACCACTTTGTCTAGTTCCTGGCCGCGGGCAGTCAGCATGATGATCGGGATGGAACCTCGTTGAGCGCGTAACTGCTTGCATACTTCCAGTCCGCTCAGCCAGGGCATCATGACATCCAGGACCACAAGATCGGGGGACTCTTCCAGCGCTCGCTTAAGGCCTTCGATCCCATCGCCCGCTGTAATCACCTCGTAGCCTTCGAACTCGAAATTGTCTCGAAGTCCAGCCACCATATTCGGCTCGTCCTCGACGACAAGAATTCTTGCTGGCCTCACTGCTTCAGTTACCTTCGCCTTCTCTTGCTGTCTCATGCTGACATCCCTTTCGCCTGCTGGACCTCTGAAGCCTGCACGGGCAGAGTAATAATGAACTTGCTGCCTTGACCAAGTTCGCTCTCAACCGCAACTTCACCTCCATGCGCCTGCACGATGTGGCGAACCAGAGACAGCCCCAGTCCGCTTCCCTTGGTGTTATGCACCAGCGGGTCGCCCACTCGATAGAATTTCTCGAAGATTTTGGGCTGCTCTTTCGCTGGAATGCCGATTCCGTGATCGACGACCTCAAGGTTGACGCCGCCATTGTTCCGGTAGAGATTTACCCCTAGATATTTGTCTGCCGCCGAGTATTTCACCGCGTTGTTCACCAGATTCAGCAGCGAACGCGCAATCGCTTCGCGGTCCACCCACACTTGTGGCAGATCGTTGTCGATCTTCTGTTCGAACTGGAACCCATTCTGCTCGATTTCATAGCGATAGGATTCCAGCGTGCTCCGCACCAAATCGGCCACATCGGTTTCGCGGAAGCTGTATTCTTTCTTGCCCGACTCGATACGCGAGAAGTCCAGAATATTGTTGATCAGCGAAGTCAACCGCTCACTCTCCTTGCGAATGATCTCGTAATATTCTTGACGCTTTCCCGGGTTGGAGATGCGTCCCAGTTCGAGTGTCTCTGCGTAAAGGCGGATGAGCGCCAGAGGCGTTCTCAGTTCGTGCGAGACGTTGGAGACAAAATCGGATTTCAATTTCGCCAGCGCGAGTTCGCGCGCGACGTTTCGATAGGTGAGTAGCATCCCTCCACTCATTAGCAGAGAAAGCGCTCCGAGAATAATGTATGCCGTCCGCATAAATTGGTTGCTGATGTTCGCAAAGGTGGTCCCGCGCAGCTTAATTCCCAAAATCAATCCTGGGAAAGCATTTTCAAAACCACGCTCTACTTCAGGCGAACCTCCATCCCAACAAATCGAAGAGGCCAAAGGAACGTGCTCCTTTGCAGTCCGTACCATCATCACTGGTTGAGGATGGGATGTGTCGTTTGCGTTCTGATTTGGCAGCACTTCGTTCAGCGCTTGAGGAAAAAACTTGTTGCTAAGATAGTCGGTATCGTAGACAAACCCTGCCAGAGCAGGATGCTCCGCAGTTGAACCGCGAGGCATGAATAGCACCAGAGACTGATACTGCCATTTGTCACCCCTCGGTACCCAATCGGAGGTGAAGTAGACGCGCCGCCCTGCCATCGCCTCGATCTTCTTTAACTTGGCGATCTCGTCGTTGGACTCCAGATCAAACCAATGTTCGACCATGGATGAGAGCTTCCTGCTATCTTCCTCAAACTCAGGATCGCTCATCCGATCAGGCTGAGATTGAATCTCAAGGCGGCCTTTCCCAGTCCACAGAAACGCATGTGCAATATCTGGGTGTGCCGCCAGAAAAGCCTCGAGTTTGTCACCCTGGTCCGCATCGGGGAATTTCGCCCTGGCCTCCTCGGCGATCTCATAAGCGCGCGCATCAATCCGCTTTTCTGCGATAGCTAAGACCTGTTGATACTCCAGTTGAAAGACGGCCTCGATCCCTTGTTCACGTTGTATGGTCCTGAGGTGCCATACACCGGCCACAATAAGCGCGGCTGCGGGCAGCATAACTCCCAGCATGAACACCAACATGCGTGGACGCTCGGACCAACGTCGAACTTGAAAGTTCAACATATGCGCGCTTTCCGAGAGGCGCCCCTGCGTTTTCTGAGAGAATCGCCCCATTTCCATCGGATTGAAGAATAAGCGAGAAAACTCCGCGATATGTCACGACGACGCAACAAATTGCAAAAAGTTGTGAACTCACAGAATCGTGCGAAACGAGGGCGCCCCGTGACAAGATCGTTCTACACACCTAAGCCCTTGATTAGACGCAACTAGTAAGTCATCATCACGGTTCTGGGGCGAGCCGCCTACCGGAAGTGGTTGCTCTTCTCACATATTGCGAAATCGCCGAGTATCAAATCGAGCTACCGGTCTGGAAACCAGTGGCTCGATTTGTGAGTGGTGCTGTTAGCGCCCGTTGTGAGCGACAATCCGGTGCTATGCGGTCATAAGCTGATCAGAGTCTTAGCTCTACCGCTTGCAAAGTACTCTCATGGGCACAGCGGAAAGATCCCGCTTGTTCAGCTGCCTATGGCCGCTATGGAATCGCGCTAGTCAAGAATCGCTCTCGCAGATCTCCCAGCAAGAGCGTCCTTCCACGCAGACTGAGCGATGGACATAGTGTTCATCCGGCCCGGCTTTTCCCATGGTCTTCATGCACCAGTAGATGGTGGTTGCTCCCGCCATCTCCAGAATCTCATCATGGAAATCGCCAAATGCGCCATAAGAAGACTTGCTGCGGAGTGAGCGGCAACGTATCTGTACAAGTTGGGTCGCCATAATCGATCTCCTTATCCGACGGAGCTGGGGTCGCGCTGCCTTTGCCCTGCCGCAAGCAGGATCGTGCGATAAATCGCTGTCTGGAAGAGCTGTACTTTATAACCGTTCTGCGAAAGGGATGTGGCGTTCTGCATAGCGGCTTTCCCTGCTTCTCGCGCTGTGGCTTCATCAATCGTCTTACCGATTAATACAGCTTCGGCTGCGGCGGAGCGAATTGGCGTTGGAGCAGCCACGCCAAGCACAATAGCGGCCTTGCGACATCGCGTGCCATCCATCACCAGCACCACGCCCGCATCCGCAACCGGCCAATCGAAGCTCTCTTTTTCTCCATATTTCTGATATGCGGAGCGTGTTTCCGGCTCAGGCACTGGAACAAAAATATTCGTAATCAGCTCTCCGGGCGCAACAATGGTTTCGTTGATCACGCTCTTTTCCGGAAGCACATAGAACTCGCTCATCGGGGCCATCCTCTTGCGGCGCTTCGACGTAAGTTCCACCTGCGCATTCATTTCCAGCAGCGGCACAGCCGTCGATGACGGATGCACCATCGCGCAGGTGCCGTTGTTCATGATGGCGTGATAGCGTTGTAGAACGCATTGCCAATCGCCGCAGCCAGCGTAATGATTCCGGCCGACTCCCCAATCCCCGCAGCATCTGTCGATGCCTTGCGCGATGTAGTTCTCAACCAGCTCAACCTTGATCTCCGGCGTCTCTTTCGCGCCCAGAATTTTGTAGTTTTCAAGGTTTCCATTCAGCATGTATCCGGCATTGCGGTCCATTATGCGCTGTTCAAACAGTGCGTAAGAAACGCCCTGTAAAATGCCGCCGTTGATCTGGTTGATTACTCCAGTAGGATTGATGGGCCGTCCGCAATCGTGCGCTGCAAAGACTTCTCTACATGCACGCGACCCGTCTCAGTGTCGACTGCCAATTCCACATAATCGACGCCGCCATAGGTAAGACGCTCCTTCGTATAATCCGGAACCCGCGTTGCGCGAATCGAGATTTCATTTGTTGGAAGCTTCGCAGAGATCTGTTTCAGTGTGTATGACTTCGAGTCGTCGTTCATGAAGACTACGTTGCCATTTTTGACCGCAAGGTTGTCGGCTGTGGTCCCCAGCGCCGGAGCAACTGCTGCAAACAATTTCTGCTTCGTCTGATACGCCGCATTGCGTACAGCAGGAGTGATGGAGCCGGCCGTAACACTGCCGCCGGAATTCGGTCCAATAGGAAAGCGCGTGTCGCCCACTCGAATCACCACACTGGCCGGAGGTATTCCGAATTCCTCCCTACCACCTGCGCAAGAATTGTCTTCGTGCCGCCGCCAATGTCCTGTACTGCCGACATCAATTCAACAGAGCCATCGCGCGAAACACGCACCTCGCACGCTGAATCCATATCGACTAAGCGGTACCAGACCGATTGCGCAATGCCCATGCCGTGCTTGATTGGCCCTGCATCGGAACCGGCGGGCTTAGGATTAGGCCAGTTTGTCTTCTCAAGAATGAGCTGCCGCTCGACCTTGCGCACAGGATTTTCATCAACCTTGTCGCACAGCACAAGCGGGTCCATATTCAGCTTGACCGCAAGCTCATCAATCGCTTGTTCAAAGGCAAAGCATCCCTGCGGATGTCCGAGCGCACGGAACGCCGCGCCCGGCCCTGCGTTAATGAACACGTCATACTCTTCCGTCAGCAGATTCGGACATTTATATAGATTGGTAGCTGGCCCAGCGGTGCCAGCTCCAGTTCCCACTCCTGCCGTTCCATAACTCGTAAGCTGGATTGCAGTAAGCGTGCCGTCACTCTTCGCGCCAATCTTTACATTCTGGTGTGAATCTGGTCGATTGGCGACAATGTGCTCCTGCCGGCGGTCGAGCATCAGCTTTACCGGAGCATTCACTTTGCGCGAAAGGTTCGCCGCAACTACGCCTTCATTGCCTGCTCCAAACTTCCCACCAAAGCCGCCCATGAATTCCGTAACCACGCGTACCTTGCTCTTAGGCAGCTTAAAGACTTCTGCGAACTCATCGCGCACGCTTGCTGTGCCCTGCGTTGAGGCGTAGACCGTCACCTCATCCGGCTTCCAGTCCACGACAAAGCCGTGCGTTTCCAGCGCGGAATGCGTTTGCACCTGGGTAAAGTATTCGGCTTCCACCACCGCATCAGCATCAGCGAAACCTTTATTGATATCGCCTCTTGTCTGCCTGTGCGGTCCGTGCACATTGCCTTTCTGCGGAACATCCTTCGGCCGCCGCCGCCACCCGCGCTGCCTGCGGCATCCGCAGGACCCGGGAAAACAACGGGAGCATCATCAGCCCGCGCATCGGTGCGATCCACCACAAACGGCCGCGGCTCATACTTCACTTTCACCAGCTTGGCCGCGTCGTCAGCAATCTGTTGCGAGGTGGCTGCGATCCCCGCGATAGGCTGTCCTACATAACGAACAATAGGATAGCGCGAAAGAATCTCCTGCTTCGGATCGCGCAACTCCGCGCCGCCATATACATGTTCAATCACATGCACAGCGCGAACGCCAGGCAGCTTCTCTGCCTCGCTCGAATCAATCGAGACGATGCGGCCATGCGGAATCGTCGAGCCCACCATCCGCGCGTACAGCATCCCAGACAAATGCACATCCGCGGTATATCTGCCTTTGCCTGTTGCCTTCGCCGGCCCGTCATAGCGTTGCGTTGGCTTGCCGATATATTTCAGTTCTGCATTTGCCGGCAGTGGCGGCGGCTCGTCCAGCGGCACTTCGCGCTGTTTCTGCTCGAGGCCATTCTGCGGAATCCCGAAGACCAAAGTCTCAGTCCGTTTCTCAGGCGTTGTGCCTTGCATGTTAAGCCCCCGTTTCCGTCTTCAGCGCTACCAGCGCTGAAGCCTGTATCTTCTGCTGCGCGACGTCCAGCGTTGCCGCGAAAATGTTTGGATACGTCCCGCAGCGGCACAGGTTTCCGCTGACTGCGTGCTTCACATCTGCAAGACTTGGGTTAGGATTGCGCTCGAGCAGCGCTGCGCAGCTCATTACCATTCCTGGAGTGCAAAAGCCACATTGCATCGCATCGTGTTTTACGAATGCCGCTTGCACAGGGTGCATAGCATCACCGTGCGACAGTCCTTCAATCGTTATGATCTCGCGCCCAACCGCATCAACGGCTAACGTCATGCAAGCGAGAGCCGGAACCTTGTCGATCCACACCGTACAAGCCGAACATGATCCTCGGTCGCATACGATTTTGGTCCCAGTCAGCCCAAGATTGTCACGCAGAGTCTCAGCAAGTGTGTAGCGCGGTTCAACTGTTACCGCATGCTCGCTGCCATTAATGTGCAGTTTGACAGAAAGAGCCTCCGGTCCAATCGCCTTTGGCCCATGCAATGCCTCTCTTGCATCGTGCGCGAATGCGCTTGCCGTATCGATGACGCTGGTTGCCGCGTGATGCCAACGCCTTTCAGAAATCCACGGCGGGAAAACTCTACGCTAGGAGAATCTGACATTAGTAGCCTCGTGATCGGGAGCACAAGCGATCTTGCGTTCTGAATCGATCTTTGACGAAACACTCTACAACGGAAAACATACACGTTGCCAGCTTGTCTGCGCATGCTCGCGGTATATCTTCTCTTCTAAAAGATTTGAACCTGTCAAATGAACAATCCACAAAATTTCCGTAAACGGTGGATATTATGCACTGAACAGTGCGCCCGAACGGGGGAACGCTTCGCGAACTAAAGGAGAACGACTGCAGGTGATGTTGTTTGTGCGCTCGGGGTGGTCGGTAGGTTTCTTGGCGAATTGGGCGCTCTTGTGTGGGATCGGATGGCGATCTCCGAAGACCACGTCTGACCTGTTCGGCACCGGCTTCGGCTGGGCTCGTCCGGTGGGGTACGGTGTTGCGCAGCCAGTACACATGGGAGACTTTCTATCGGTTTCACGTGATGGTGAACTTTGCGCTTACACTGGATTTCAGTTGGTCATCCATCCTAGTCTGAATCCGAATGTGGATACGATATGACCAGCGTGAGGGCGCGTTTGTCGTTCTGATAGACAAAAAAATCGACAGGTCTTGTGCGCTGTGAGTGCACAAGACCTGTCGTATGGAGCCAGCTAAATCAGCAAGCTTTCACGGGTGGATCACCAGTAAAACTTGCCTGCAAATTGAACGTCTCTTCCGGCGAAGGCGTTTCCGATTGTGCCGAAGGAACCGCCGTAGCCTCCTCCTGGAAGGGCTGTTCTGGCTCCTAGTTGCTGGTTGGGAGCGTAGAAGTTTGCATGATTGAAGGCGTTGTACAACTCAGCCCGGAACTGCAGGCGGGTAACTTCGCCCAAGTGCCAGTACTTCTGAGCCGAGAGATCCCAGTTCTGGTAGCCGGGAGCACGGAGTTGTGAGATGTAGCGTGGAGCGGATCCGAAATCGAATGGGTCGCTTGGATCCTGGAAGGCCGCTACGTTGAACCAGCGGTCGATGGTGGGGTGAGAGACATGCATGTCGGCGACGATGTCCGGACGCCGGTTGCCACCAAACTGGCCGAGCGTGTTGTTGGCTGGAGAGATGCCCAGAGGGAATCCCTGTTTGAAGGTGGAGATTCCGGAGACCTGCCAGCCACCCAGGATGGCATTGGCCGCAGTGTTCATGTTGGAGCCAAAAGCCTTGCCCTTGCCGACGGGAAGCTCGTAGATGTAGCTAACTACGAGGCTGTGGGGAATGTCGTTGCCGTCGACGGACTTCTCTGCGGCAAGGTTGTAGTAATTGCGGATGCTGGTGGAACCGGAGTTGGCCCAGCCGTTGTTACCTTCGACGTTGTCGATAAACTTCGAGAACGTGTAGGAGGCAAGGACGGAGAAGCCATGGCTGAACCGGTGGGTGTAGGTCATCTGAAGAGCGTTGTAGTAGGAGTCACCGAGAGGAGCTTCCTGCTCAGCAACGCTACAGTATTGCGGGAAGGGACGGAGAAGCTGCCATGCTGGGACAGTGGCGGCTTGCAGACTGCATCCTGTTCCTGTGATCCTTCCCGCGAAGGGGTTGGGAACCTGAGCTGTGAGTGCGGGGAGACCCATCGAGAAATACTGCGGGTTGAGCATGTCTCTCTCGTAGGTTCCAGCCGATAGCTTGAGGCCACGGTTTCCGACATAGGTGATGTCGAGCATGTCGTTGGGACGGAAGGAATACTGCATGCCCAACATCCACTGCTGCAGATAGGAGGAGGAGCGGCCGCGTCTTACGGCGGGTACGCCCTGGCCTACGTCCTGAAGGGCACCGCGACCGCTTCCCTGAGGCAGGAGGATTCCGTTGGGTACGGGATTGCTGAGAGTGTCGAATACTGAGTTGTCCCCTGCGGTACCGCGGATGGGTGTGGTTTGGGTGTAACCATCTGCCGGGCCATTGCCGGTGAAGGTGGGAATGAAGAAGAGTCCATAGCCAGTGCGTAGGACGAGGTTCGGTTTGAGGAGATAGCTGATACCGAGACGCGGTCCGAAGTTGGTTGTCTGGGTATCGTAGAGACTGCGGGTGTGGCCGCTTCCATTGAAGACGAGCTGGCCGGGAGTGGCGATGCCAAGGCCGGAGCCGATAGGATTGGCGGCAGTGAAATCAAAGTACTGCTGCTTGTCGTGGCGTTCGGTGAGAGGCGTCTGGACTTCATAGCGTAGACCAAGGTTGACGGTGAGACGGGGGGTGAACTTCCAGTCGTCCTGAAAGTATCCACCGAAGTAGTTTTTCTGGGTTGCGAGCTGAGCGTTGACACCGGTGGATCCTGTGTTGTCAGGAACGCCCAGGAGGTAGGAGGCCAAACCAAAACCAGTACCCTGGGTTACGTTGGACGGATCGGGACCAGCGGTGGTGGAGGTGATGAAGTTGAACTTCGTTCCATAGACGTGACCACCGAGGATCTGATTGACGACGCCCATGAAGCCGACTGTAAGAGTGTGCTTGCTGAGGCTCTTGGTAAGGTCGGCCGAGTAGGTGATGTAGTTACGTGGAACGGCGTAGGAGTCCTGACCATTGATGGCGCCAGGCCCAAGACCGGAGTAGCCGTCGATCTTAATTTGTGGAAACTGATTGGCGATAGGGTCGAGGCTGGTTGGCAGGCCGAGAGCAGAGGGCTTGAAACCGTCTCCCTGGGTCGCCGACTGCTCGATCCAGCGGTTCATGCCGGCGTTGGCACTTAGGATCAACGACTGGGTGAAGATGTGGCTGTAGCCCATGTCGAAGCTCCAGCGATTGTTGGGGTTGGTGACGCCGGGACCGCCGGGGTTGGAAGCGCCGAAGAAGGCGGGCGAGTTGGTCTTTGTTTCGGATTTGTGAGAGTAGCGAGCAAAGATACGGGAGAGATCGCTGATGTTGTGGTCAACGCGGATCGAATACTCATCGGAGTGAGCGTTGGCGCCGGCGTTGGCGAAGAAGTTGTTGGCAAGTGAACTATTGGTGGGTTTAGGCCAATAGCCACCGGCAGCGATCTTCGCGGCAACCGGATCGATGCGGCCAGCAAGATTGTTGCCGGGGATTGCGTCACGGATGAATCCGGTCGACGTGGCAACGAGGCCGGTACGTGGATCGATTTGTCCCGCAGTGATGGCGCGTACGGAGTAGGGATCGTAGATGGCGCCCGCATAAACGGTGCGGCCGAGAGCGTCCTTGACTGGCGCACCATTCTGATCGACCGCGACCTGACCGGTGAGAAGGGAGCTGAAGTCGCCGCCGAGGAAGCCTGCGGTGGGGACGGTGGCGGTGAGTTGGGCCGGTGTCGATTGACGGAGGCCCTCGTAGACGCCAAAGATGAAGGTCTTTTCAGTCTGTTTGTAGAGGCCGGGGATGTAGAGCGGACCGCCCGCGGACCCTCCGAACTGATGTCTGCTGAAGTCGGGACGCTTCAATCCGTTGCGGTTGCTGAAGTAGTTGTTGGCGTCGAGTGAGCTGTTGCGGTAAAACTCGAAGACGTCGCCGTGGAAGCGATTTGTCCCCGATTTGGAGACGACGTTGACGACGTTGCCGCTGCTCCAGCCGTACTGTGCGGTGAAGGCGTTGGTCTGGATTTTAAATTCCTGGACGTTTTCAACCGAGGGAACGTAGACGACGCCACCCCAGTCCTGTGCGGTGTTCCAAGTGCCATCGAAGAGATAGGCAGCGGTGCCGAAGTGGGTGCCACCAAAGTTCAGGAAGGAGATGTCCTGGTCGGCGCTGCCCGAGATACCGTTGGAGTTGACCATCTGGGCTTGCGTTGAGTTGTTAACGGAGGAGTTGAGGGAGGCAAGGCCGAAGACGTTGCGGAGATTCAGCGGGAGCTCGACGACCTGCCGCTGGGAGATGTCGGCGGAGATGTTGGCGTTGTCGGCATTAAGGAGAGGAGCGGCGGCGGAGACGATGACTTCCTGATTGACGGCACCGACCGATAGGGTGATGTCCTGGTGGGCGCTGACACCGGCGGCAAGGGAGACTCCTCGTTGCTCGTAGGTCTGGAAGCCGGACTGTTCGACCTTGAGGACGTAGTCGGCCGGGGGCAGCAGGGTGAAGCTGTATGCGCCCGAGTCGGAGGTTGTGAAGCTTCGGGCGATGCCCCGCTCCGCGCTGGTGAGGGTGACTTTAGCGCCGGGAACAACGCCTCCTGAAGTGTCTGTGACTGTGCCGCTGATTGTGGCAGTGAACGCCTGGGACTGGGCAGACAGGCGGGTTATCCCGACCATGCCCAGGGCGAACATCACTATCGTCGCAAGTAATTGCGATCTTGTGCCTCGATTGAATCGCATCTGATGTGCCTCTCTCAAAATGATTTGCTCTCTCCAAAACAGAACGCTCTCAAGCCCAATAAAAATAGTTTGTTTGAGAGCGACGACCACCCTAGATTTGTGAAGGCATGGATGTCGTGGAGAATCACAGATTGTTTACTGATGTTTTACTGACCCGAATCCCTAGGTTTTGGTGATGCAATAAATTGTTTGGTTTCAGTTGCTTAGTGAATATAATCGGTGTTTCTTCGGGAGAATTTTTGCAGTGCTCTGCAATATTGTGGCGCGGGTTGGCCTCGAATTTGGCAATCGCATCACAAAGCGATGCCAACGATTGCTGCTTGTCAGGTTTTGTTTTTCAGGGGAGGAGGTACGTCGCCGGAGAGTTCCCGCGTTTACCAGAAATGGGTGGCTTCTACTTTCGGAGATCCTGGTTCGCCGTCGATGATTGGTGTGCTGAGTACGATTTCCATATTCTTCTTGTTTCCAGATGCTCGCGCAGCGCTGGCGAGTTGGGCGAGATAGGTCGAATCTGTGACAAGTTCTCCGGCCGCAATAGTTCCCCCACGGGCTATTCCAGCAACAACAACTGCCAGCTTCCCGGTATTGCTGTCGGTGAAGCGGGCGATGATCGCATAGTCGCGGTAGTTATTGGTTGTCATCTGTTCAAGACGGTCGACGACCCATGGCGCGCGTGTTGGAGACTCGCTGTCGACAATCCGAAGCTGGGTCATCTCCGGGTTGTTCTCGAAGTGATAACGAAGCGATTTGGTAAGACGGAGTGTCCAGGTATTGTCGAAGGCGCCTACGAAGATCGTGGGGCCGGCTCGCAGATCGGTGAGGTCGGTGGAACCTTCGCCCTTGAGAGTGTATTTTTTGTCATTTGATTTGAGAATACCGGTAATTTGGACGACAGCATTTAAGTCGTCGATGACTACGGCAGTCAGATTGTCTTTGAGAACGATCTTGTGAGCGGGATCGGCAGCATCGCGGAGGGTGACTGCAGCATATTGGCCCTGATCGGCAATGCAGAAAAGGACAGGGTCGTTGGAATTAAGGACTGGTCCCCAGAAGAAGTCGACCGCGGAGCGATGTACAGACCTCCAGGCGTAAGTTCCTCCAAGGGTTGCCAGCAAGACGATGAGTGAAGTGCTGGCAATGATGAGCCAAAGCTGATGGCGAGATGATGAATGGCCCTGGACGGCATTGTGCTCCGTGTGGGACGCGTTTGGTTCATCCGTATCTATTAATGGATAGGCTGAATTTGCTTCTGAGCGCGGCTGCCCATTGGGCGACGAGGAATGAGGTTCGTCCGCGATTGGAATGTGTGGTTCTTTCGGATGGCTGAAGTCGTAGCGAAAGACAAGCTCGTGAGATTTCTGAGGATGCTGCGCCTCAGCGGCCGAAGATTCCATATTTGGAACAGGTTGCGGCACAACCTCTGCTGTGACGGTCGCAATGAGACGATAACCGCCCTTGGGGATGGTTTGAATAATCCGGGAAGACTTAGGGTCGTCGCCGAAGACGTATCTAATTTCAGAGATGCACCGGATGAGTACGTCATCTCCGACGAAGGTGTCGTGCCAGACAGCTTCCAGCAGGCGATCCTTGGAGAGCACCTCATTGGGGTGCGAGGCCAAATGAACCAATACCTGCATTACCTTGGGTTCGAGATGCCAGGTCTTGCCATCTCTTTCCACAGAGTTGATCTGGGGCTGGACCAACCAATCATTAATATGGAAATCCCCTTGCACTACACTACCTCACCAAAAGTTCGACGTTTCTCTACCTGCAAGGCACCAGGAGGGCCCTTTATCTCAACTTGTATCAATTAAAGATGGTAAAGCGGATTGATTATACCCGCCGTAACCTAAGGCAGACCACGATTTTGTTAGCCACTGCCTGTTAGAAACTAGGCTCGTCGTGAACGCCTTATCCATCGGTGGTTCCTAGACGAAACTTCGTCAAAACCTCGGGCTTAGAAGACGCTTTTATTAGAGGCCGACTGTTACGATTCTGATCGCTCAACAGTCTCATGTGCCTCAATTTACCTGTGCCAGGAAAATCGAACATCCGATGAAAAAGCAATACACTCTTTTTTCAGCTCTCGCCTTTTTAGCGACAGGTTTCTTTGGCGTCGCGGCGCCTTGCGAAGTAGCAAAGTCGGCACCTTCTGCTGCGAAAATCTCCACGGTTCCGGAGTTCATTGTGCTCCGGGCTGTGACCGGCAGTAGAAAGATCACCAATGGCGTTGAGATTCAAAGTGAGAGCGCCGTGATGCAGGTGACTGCCCTGCGCGACGATGTTCTGCGGGTGAGGGTGGGACCTCGAGGGCAGATGGCGGAGGATGCTTCATGGGCGGTACTACCGGAGGCTCGGACGGCGAGCGTGCGTGTCTCCCCGGAGGAAGACGTTGAGAGTGTCGGATTTCGTACCAACGCGTTGCGGGTAAAGGTAGACCGTGCAACCATGCGTCTGCAGGTTACCGATCTGAATGGAACATTGATCCAGGAGGATGCGTGGGGTCGCCCGGTCGAGTTCCACGGCTCGACCTTTCGCGTTTATAAGACGATGGCGGCGGACGAGCACTATTTCGGACTGGGCGATAAGCCTGGGTCACTAGATCGAAGAGATCACGCCTACAGTCTTTGGAATACCGACAGCTTTGGGTTTCAGGAATCGACTGACCCTATCTACAAGAGCATCCCGTTCTTTTTGACATCTCGGGGAGGTACGACGACGGGGGTGTTGCTCGACAACACATGGCGAACCAGTTTCGATTTTGGCAGGGAGTCTCCCGGTGTGTACTCATTTGGTTCGGAAGGCGGCCCGCTCGACTACTACGTTCTCTACGGGCCGGATGCCAAGCACGTGCTTTCTACGTACGCGTGGCTGACCGGCCCGACACCGCTGCCGCCGCTATGGTCGTTTGGGTTCCAGCAATCGCGCTTCAGCTATCACCCGGAGTCCGACGTGAGGAAGGTTGCAGACCGATTGCGTGCGGACAGGATCCCCGCGGATGCGCTCTATCTGGATATTGACTACCAGGATCACTATCGGCCGTTCACCGTCGATCAGATGCAGTTCCCGCATTTTGCACAGATGATTGAAGACCTGAGGAAACAGAATCTTCGGGTCGTAGCGATTACGGATCTGCACATCGCGCATCTTCCTGATTCGAATTACGCTCCTTATGACAGCGGGATGACGGGCGATCACTTTGTGAAGAAGCCCGACAGCACCGTGTACATCGGCAAAGTCTGGCCCGGACCTTCGGTGTTTCCTGATTTCACGCGCCAGAGCACGCGCAAATGGTGGGGTTCTCTTTATACGGAGTTTGTTCGAGACGGTATCGCTGGATTCTGGAACGATATGAACGAGCCTTCCGTCTTTGATACTCCGAACAAGACGATGCCCAATGACGTCCAGCACCGAATTGATGAACCGGGTTTCAAGCCGCGGACGACGAGTCATCTCGAGATACATGATGTCTATGGGATGGAGAACTCAAGGGCCACCTATGATGGTCTGCTTGCGCTTGCGCCGAATCAGCGGCCATTTGTTCTGACGCGTGCGAGTTATGCGGGGGGCCAGCGTTACGCCGCCACATGGACCGGCGATAACAGCAGTACGTGGAACCATCTCCGACTTACGACGCCGATGCTGCTGAACCTCGGAATAAGTGGATTTGGGATGAGCGGCGCCGATGTGGGTGGGTTCATCGGCAGCCCGGGAGCTGAATTGCTTACGAAGTGGATTGAAATGGGAACCTTCCAGCCTATCGACCGCGACCATGCGAGCGATACATCTGCTAATCAGGAGGTGTGGGTGAACGGGCCCGAACAGGAGGACATCCGAAGGCGTTATATCGAGGAGCGCTACAAACTTCTGCCGTATCTCTATACAGCGGCGGAAGAGATGTCGCGTACGGGCATTCCGATTCTTCGACCGCTCTTCCTTGAGTTTCCTGATGCTACAACGGACAAGCATCCTGTTGATCTGGATGCCGCCAATGAATTTCTGTTTGGACCAAACATGCTGGTCGCTCCGAGTATCTATCCCGAGAAGCCCGACGCCTATCCCGTGAAACTCCCTTCGGTGGATTGGTACGACTACTGGACTGGTGAGAAGATAGGCGCGAAGGTGCTGCCGACCGATAGTGCAACGGCCAATCCATTGGGGCTTGTTGGCCGGCAGATTACGATCAAACCCCAGCTGAATGTTCTCCCCGTATTTGTGCGCGAAGGATCGATCCTGCCGATGCAGCCTCTTACGCAGAGCACGATCGAGACTCCGAAAGGGCCTCTTACGCTGCGCGTGTATCCGGGCAAGGACTGCAAGGGTTCGGTCTACCTGGATGATGGCCTGTCGTTCGCCTATCGGAAGGGAGACTTCCTGCGGATGGAGTTTACGTGCGTAGAGACACCGAAGGGACTCACAGTGCATATCGGGCCACATCAGGGGAGCTATACTCCTTGGTGGGCGAGTCTGCAAGTCGAGGTCTATGGAAGAGCAGCGGCTTCCGGGAAGGCTGTTGTTGCTGGCAGCACCGAGACGATCCAGTCTTCCTTCGATGCACCCCATCATGTAGCTGCATTTACACTGCCTGATAATGGCCAAGGTGAAGATCTACAGATTGAATGGGCCCAGTAGGAAAATTATGCATCGCTGTGAGCATCCACTCCGAAGCGCGTTTGGAAAACTAGGCAGCGGTTTTCTCTTTTTTCTGTTGTCGGTGGGAAGCATCTTCGCCCAAAGTGATTTCGAATCGTATTTGCAAGATGCAATGAAGGCCCAGTCTGCGGGTGACATACCTGCTGCGATTGCAGCGTACCAAAGTGCGGTAGCGGTTCGACAGGATATCCCTGAGGTGTGGGCGAATCTTGGCTTAATGCAGCATCAGATGGGAGACGCCGCCGGTGCCTTGGCGAGCTTCAAGGCCGCGAACAAGTTGCAGCCAAAGTTGTTTGTGCCGGTTCTCTTCCTGGGTTTGGAAAATCTTCAACTAGGAAATCGCGCCGAGGCGGTTCGGTACTTATCAATGGCGCGGCCGCTTCACCCGAACGATCCCGAGATCTACATGGGTCTTGGACGAGCTTATTTTGGATTGAAGCAATTTGAGAATGCATCTGTGGCATATCGGCGCGTGACTGAGCTGAACGAGAAGAGCGGGGAGGCTTGGTACAGGCTTGGCATTACGCATCTGGAGATTGCGGAGGCGGCCTCGGGTGAGTTTGCTGCATTGAATCGGCAGTCTCCGTTCTTTCACGAGCTGAACGCTGAATCGCTCAACGATCAGGGGAAGCTGGTGGAAGCGACAGAGACGTACCGCAAACTGCTTGCTGTTCCTGGTGCACCTCCCTGCAGTCGAGCCTCGTTGGGGCTGGTTCTGCTTCGGCGCGGCGAGGTCTCGGAGGCTCAGGCAGAGCTGGAAAAAGACAAGAAGGCCGGAGGATGTTCGCTGACTGAGCTTGGGTTGATTCGTCTTGCTCTCGCGCAGGGTGAGACCCGGGCTGCGATTAAATCGCTCGGCGAGCTTTGGAAGCTCGATTCCGGTTTTCTGAAAGCGCATGCTTCTGTTCTGACGATTGAGATGCCCGCCGAACAGGTGCGTGATTTCGACCAGGCTCTCGCCAAGGCCAGCGAAGCGGTGCTTCCTGCCGAAGGCGCGTCGACGGTGCGGCTCTCGGTGCGTGGAGAAAGGACGCTGCCGGTCGAGGGCTACGAAGCAGAGGCTTCGGCGAGAGGCGCTGCTGCGGGCACGGCGCAGGATCATTTTCTGCGTGGCGAGTATGGGCTGTGCACGAAGAGCCTTGTTGCGGCCAAGGCGACGCTATCGCGAGATAAGCTTACTCTGTTGGCAGCGTGCTCTTTTTATACTGGCGATTTTCAAACTACTCTTGCGGCTGCGAAGAAGCTTCGGCAGGCTTATCACGCCGAGGAGGCCAGTCTTTACTGGTCGATTCGAGCGGAGCAGCGTCTGGCTATTTTGTATCTGGTCTATGCAGGCGAGGTGGAACCTGACTCGATTCGGCTGCATGAGCTGTTGGCGGAGAGCTATCGGGACCGAGGCAAGTTCAGCGAGGCCGAGGCGGAGTATAAGGTTGCGCTCGGGATTAATCCGAGGGAGTTTGCTGCGCTGATCGGCGCTGCGGCGAACCATTTGCAGGGGCAAAGAATCGATGCTGCCGCAGAGATGATTCGTAGAGCATTGGTAGAAAAGCCCTCGGACGCTGAAGCGAATTACGTGATGGGCGAGGTCTTGATTGCGAAGCACGACTATGCCGCGGCGGAGCCTTATCTGAAGGCCGGCCTCGCAGCCAAGGTGGAGCTGGTGCCGCGTGTCCATGCCCTGCTGGGACAGGCCTATGCGGGCGAGGGAGAAACGGCGCGCGCGATCGAAGAGTTCAAGGCGGGGCTGTCGAGTGACGATGATGGATCGGTGCACTTTCAGCTCGGCAGACTTTATCAGAAGTCGGGTGAGACCAAGCTGGCTGCGGCGGCGTTTGAAGAATCGAAGGCTTTGGCGCAACGGAAGCAAACGCTCGCGAGCGACCTGATCGAACAGGTAAAGAAGCCACAACAATAACCGTAGCTCAGAGTAGGCAGTAGCATTCAAAGACTACGGCTCTGAATGCTACTCGAGTGGAGCGACGCCACGCAGAGAATTGCGGGACACAACACTTTCAGCAAGGCTAAGTTGAGAAACAGAAACGTTATAAAGAGGATGTTGCAAGCGTGATCGCCTCTTGGAAATAAGCACCTCTTAAGCACAAATGAACCCGCTCTGCTCCCAACCTCGTATTGAGGGAGGAAACAGAGGGGTTCATTTTGTTGTCAGATGCTAATCTGTCCTACCGCAATGACCTACCAACGACCCTTGCCTTCGAGGATTACGAACCTCCCGTTTGCAAGGAAGGAAAGAAAGCTTCTCGCGAGATGGGCACAAGCAGAACCTGAGGTTCAGGCACTACTGCCTAAAATACCTATGAGTGCAAGGACAGAGCCTGCATTGGCCTTCTTTAAGCACATAGGTGCATGTGGGGATTGCAGGATTAGGGATTAGCTTGCGGCCATAACCAGCTTGATCATGCTGGGAGACGTGGACTGAGAGGTCACGTAACCACCAGCACGCTGGAAGGCAAAGAAGCCGATCGCGCTCTGGTCAAGTACCGTTCCCTTCCCCGCTAACTGGTGGCTGCTATCACGCGGAAATGATCCAGAAGTTACATCTCAAACCCGCTGGAGAACGCATCGGCATCAAGGGGCTTAGCTGACACGCCTTCAGGCTCTCCTATCGCGGTCTGCTAGATGAGACAGGAGCGAATGCAGGTATTATGCCAAAGGGTCTAATGCGTCACGCGAACATCAGTACGGCGATGAACACGTGTGGACATGCAGCAATCAAGGCAAAGCAGGAAGCAAAAAGCAAAGTAGTGCAGATGATCCTGCCCCTCAAAATGCTATCATCAGGTGAATGTCTTCGACTTCGCTGAGGGATGTCGCGAACGCTTGGACCGCACCCGCCACCGGCAGAATGCGGTCTCGCAGGTCGTCGGGAATGCCTTCTACCCATCAAATCTAGCCCAAACAGAAACTGAGCAATGGCCCCACCACCAAGTGACATAGAACTGCCTCGAACTGCATCACCCGCGATCGAAAAGCGAATGTATCCCGCAAAAACCCCGATTCCTTTACCCTGCACACCCCCAACGTTTTTTGTGTCGCTATTGCCTTTTCGCTCCTACCTCCAAACAGGGCGACTTCTTCTCAATCCGAATGAAGTCGCCCCTCGACTGTGAGAGTCTTCCCTTGTCTGCCATGGAGCACGAACTTCATACCGACCTCCTACGAACTTGAGGAAGAATCATAGGGAAGGAATTATAGCCCAAATGTCTCTGCACATGGCACAATCCGATTGTTGCGACGTCGCCGCATGTAGTGACCTCTAAAGGAGCTAGAGGCACAACGCGAAGCCCAGAAGCCTCTTCATGTGAAGCTCCTAGACGGATAAAGGATCAGTTTGCCAATGCCATCCGTTCTAGTAATTCTTTAGCAAGTCTTCTAATGAAAATTTGAAATGGCCGCCGCAAATACAACTAAAACGATATGGTCGTGACAACTGAAACTCAGGCGTAATGCAGACGTTTATTGCGTAGTAGAAGTCTGGACGAGACAAACGACCGTTAAAGCATGGAGGCGCAAAGGGCCGCGAGAAGAGCCTCTTTGCCAGAACCAGCCAGCCTTCGCACAAGGAAAGGATTCATCGGGAACTTACAGCACTTTCACAGTGGAGTCGCGAAAATATCTGTCATTCTGAACGGAGCCAAAGGCGTCGTGAAGAATTCGCTGAAATCTTTCGTCGCTGGCTTCTCAGAGATGACGGTCATCATTACTCCCTGTGCGTGGAAGTATTTGGGAAAGGCCGCACACTGTAGAAGCTGCGCGGCCTCTTGCAAAGAAGCAGATCCTATGTCTAGAACTGGTATTTCAGCGCCAGTTCCAGAACGCGCTGCGTAGGAGTCCCGGATTTTTGGTTCAGAACACCGAAGTTGTTCGGGTTCGAATTTGGGTAGGCGGTTACATTGGGAGTAAAGGCCTTGCTTGTATAGTCGGCGTTGTAGTGCAAAGTCACCTGGCTGTTCCCGCTGAACTGGGGCAGAGGGTGGTTCAGCCAGTTGAATGCGGAAGCACGGAACTGGACAGTGTGGCTTTCCGTTATGTGGAAGGTTTTATAAGCAGCCAGATCGCTGATGAGCAATGAAGGTCCGCTAAGGTAGGGGAAACTCTGGCCGCCGTATTCTCCAATTGCCGGCGGAGTAAAGCAGCTGTAATTCAGTAGTTGATTGTGCGCGAGTGCGAATTTCGGATTGCACGTAAGCGTCGGCGTGATCACGATGGCCGCATTTGTGCCGTAGTAGGTGGCCTGGCTGAGTCCGGTTCCAACACCTGTGGGCAATGGATTGTACCCCGGCTTTGTAGAGTTGCCTTGAATCGGAGCTCCGTTGATGGTTGCGTACTGCAGGGTCATTGCGAAGTTGCCGGTGTTGTTGTTGAATTGGGCCCGGAGATTTCCGCCTGCCTGCCATGAAGTGATGTTGGAGAGGGTCCAGCCGTTCGTCACCCCTCGAACGAACTTATTGCTTCCCGTCACGACATTGTCAAACAGGTAGGATCCGGAAAAGTTGAAGACGTAAGGCCGGTCAATAGCCACGACTCCATAGTTGGGCCTGACCGAAAATGGATCGACCTGCAAACCTGTGCCCAGGGTTTTCGACCAGGTATAGTTCACGTTGAGGTTGGCGTGCGGCGATCGCTTCACCCAGCTTAGCTGCAATCCGTGATAGTTGGAGTAGCCCACGCTTTTGTTGACTCTGATGAAGTTGTCGCCATAGGCATACCCATACGGCCGGTAATCTGCTGTTTTGTTTCCAACCGTGGTCACGTCTTCAGGATTTGTAGCTGTGTGTCCGGTTACTGGATCGGGCTGGAAGAGGGCCCCGAGGGGAACCTTATTTTGATCGACGAAATCATTGAAGCCGCTTCCTGAGATGCTCTCGCCGCCCAGCACCAGACTCTGACTATCGTTCCCAACATAGGCCATTTCCAGCAGCGTCTGCCATGGCAGCTGTTGTGAGACGGTCAGGTTCCATGCGGTCGTCTTCGGCATGCTGTCATCGGTAGGGTCGAGCGCATTGATTGCGCCATTGCAACAGACCCCGCCCGACGACGACGGCGGTGTCAATTGCGAAATCTGGGAGAAGAACGCGCCGGTGTTGCCCGGTTGGCCGAATGTCCGCACCGACTGCGCAGTCGTTAAGGCGCCAGTAGGGGAGTTGGTCTGCTCGCTGAAGTGGTAAATGCCCCAGCCGCCGCGAATGACTGTCTTCCCCGCTCCATACAGGTCGTACGCAATCCCAAAGCGCGGATCCGCGTAAACAAAACGATCGGGCTGTCCGCTGTTCGGAACAGATGGATCAATACTATGCCACCGCACGCCAGGATTAATTGTCCCTGCGGCAAAATCTGCCGACACCTTGTCAGGGTAGAAGACGGCCAAGCCGTTCTTTTGCCGGTCATACCAGTGTCCGATGTGCGACAAACGAACGCCGTATTCCAAGGTAAGGCGACTCGTGGCTTTCCATGAGTCTTCGCCATAGAAGGCAATGTTCTGAAAGGCCAGATCGTTGTTAGGCGACTTGCTGTCCTGCGTAAAGTTTGTGGTCAGCCCCATCAAAAAATTTGCAGTAGGGTTATTCGGCGAGCCGACTCTCTGGCCGGTAATGATGTTGGGCTTAAGCGTTCCGCCAAAGTTGAAGCTGTTGAAGGTCCCGCTGAACCCGCCCGAGACTGCAAACGCACCCTGGAGATTCCCGGTATTTGCCGCATAGAAGCCAGCTTTGATCGTGTGCGTGCGCCACACCTTTGTCAGGTTGTCCGCAAAGGAGGGTATCTCTTTCCGAACGGTGTACACACTACCCGTAGCTTCAAAGATGTCCGCCTGGGAGAAGTCCGGGAATGAGAAGCTTCCCGGAGAGCTGTAGGCAGGAATCACCTTCGCGCCGTTATTGAAGACCGTCCCATAGGGATATCCTAGCGTGGACTTGTACGCAGCTGAAAGGTTTGGCGGAGCCACGGGAATATTGCCGTATCCCCAACTGGCAATCGCCTCGTTTGTCAGTGTTGGGCTGAAGATATGAACAAAGTGGCCGGCTAGCGCCTTGGAATACGATGTGGTCTGCAGACCGCCGCCCGGGTACGGAATCGCGTTCCCTGGCGTCCAGTAGATGTGGGCGCCATTCCCCTGCGAAGGCTGCTGATCGTATCCCTGCTGGTAGGAGATAAAGAAGCTGTTGTTCTGATTCAGGTTGTAGTCCCCGCGCAAGCGGTAGATCCAGCCATTGTGCACGCCAGGAATGACCTGGCGGTAATTGTAGTTGCCGGGAGTTGTGGCCGGATCGGCATTTGCCGCCGGCCAGAAACCGGCGAGCGCCTTCGCGCCCTGATCCAAAAATTCTGAAGGAATGATGCCGGCGGGGCGGCTTCCCTGCCCCACCACAGTGCCGTCAGGCAACACGGTGCCAGTCAGATCGTTACAGCCGTTGGTCTGTTTCGCATTGATATTTGCCGCTCCCAGGCAGAAAGCGCTATTTGCCGAGGTAGCGGTAAAGTTGCCGGACATCATGTCTGGCGTGGGGATAAAGGACGTCAGCACATTCGTATTGCCGTTGTTCTGTTGCAGCCTCTCGTAGGCGCCCCAAAAGCGCACCTTCGTATGAGTGAACGGTACAGGGCCGCCAAAATTACCGCCGGGATAGTAGTAGGAAGCGCCACCTTTCGGCGTGACCGGAGTGGTGTGATTACTTTGCCAGTCATTCGCGTTGAGAACGTCATTTCTGGCATATAAATAGGCTTGGCCGTGGTACTTTTCTCCGCCGGATTTACTGGTCGTGTTGATGACGACGGGGCCGTACGGAGCGTCCGCGCCGAAGTTCGACGTCTGCACGCTGACTTCCTGCGTCATGTCAGGGTTCACGGTGGCGATGGAGCCGCAATTGCAACCGGGATCGTCGATATCCACACCGTCAAGAAGCTGGCTTGTGCCGCCGCGATTTGGGACGCCGTTCGCGTTGAGTCCATTGCCAACCGCACTCTGGGCGACGCTGACTTGCGTAAAGTTAAACATCGGGCCGTTGCTTAAGCCGTTCGGCGCGGTAGTGACTCCGGGAAGTATCTTCAGCAACTGCGACAGGTCACGGCTCCCCAGCGCCAGGGTCTCAATATCCTTGGAGTCAAGGATTGCTGCCCGTTGCCCGCCATCCACAGGTATGATCTGCGCACTCCCCGCCTCAACCGTAACCGTCTCGCTCGTTTGCCCGATCGTCAGCACGAGATTAGGGATCTTACGAACATCGCCCGCGCTTAGCGGAATGCCCTGCTGCAGAAAGCTTTTGAAGCCCTTGGCTTCGATCTTCAGAGAGTAACTTCCCGTCAGCAACGCCGGAAATACGAAGAAGCCCTCGCCATTGGTGACAGTATCGCGATTCTCGCCCGTTGCCTCATTGGTAACTGTGACGGTTGCGCCTGGAATCACGGCACCAGCTCCGTCAAGAACGGTGCCATTGATGATTGCTGACATCTGGCCATACGCCAAGGGCAGCAATACCAGAAACGACGCTACGAGCAGCGCCACGATAAACCGCGCATGACGCCACGGCTGTAAAAGATGCTGTTGTATTCGTTCTGATTGCATACTGCCTCCCAAAAAACTTCATTGGGGCCAGTTCTTTTTTTAACTTTGGATAGCTATCTTCCGTCGCCCCTTTGTCGATGACATTCGCCCGTCGATCTAATGACCTAAATCGATTCAGCTTGACGCTAGAGGGTCTACACTAAAGAAGTCGCAAATGTCAAGCTAAATCGTTTAGGGTCGCTTCTACGACCGCAGGTGAACTAGGTGTTTAGTCCCGTCATTTGATGGCGCATAGCATCACCCACCTGGCATCGTCTTCGAGAGCGAGGTGTTCCCCTTCGACCAGAAGATGGTAGGGTGCCGGCGGCCAGTTTGCTAGGCATGAACGTGATCTCGGCAAGGGGCGGATGTGTATCTTCAGCAGAACGTCGTAAAGTGAGTCGATTTACCGGAAGTTGAACTCCGGGGTGCCCTGCTTGTCCTCGGTATAGACGCCCATTTTCATCCTTCAACAGTTCGTGCATCCGGAGGTAATGAAAACCGATCTCGCTTTTCACTGTGGCGAACTGTCCTGCCAATCCGCTCGCAGACCTTCTTCCGCTCGGCCCGCACCGACGACGAGCAAAGACACCTGAAAAATGCGGGCCGGTCACATGCAACAGGTCGGCACGGACAGTTCGGTGTTGAGAGGATTGTCCTAGGAGCCAGGGCACGCGATCAGAACCAAGGATGGAATTGCTACATAACAACAAAGAGCACTAGACTAACCGCAAAATTTTCTCCTTCATACAACCTATTTCGAAATCATAAGCGCAAGATCGCCGTTGCAACCAACGGGGTTACTGGCATCGGAAGTTCTGGCGTCCTCAGTGTCTCCACTTCCCTTGTACTGCTTTCTCTAGCTCCTCTGTTGCGGTGTAGATTCGATCAACTCCAGCCCTGCATTGAGGCGAGCATTCGGGTCTTGCAGAGCGGGTACGACTGCCTCAAGATCGGCTTGGGCAAGTGATGTCTTCCCCATATATCGTTCGCACATGCCTAGAAGCGCACGAATCTTTAGCAGATCCGGCCGTTGGCCTACGACGCTGCGCAGAAGCGGTTCCGCCTCTGCATAGTTCTTTTGAAAAAATAGGAGAACGCCTAAATTCGCTCGAGCATCGAGATTGCGCGGATCAAGCGCAAGGGCGGCGGCAAACTCCTTCGCGGCAAGCTCAGGTCTCTTCTGGGACAGAAGCTCCTGCGCTTTGCGGTCATGTAACTGCGATTGCTGTTCGGGCGAGTCGGTATCCGATTGGGCAAAGGAGAAACCAGATCCGCTCAGCGCCAATAGAAGGAGAAGGAAAGACATCTTCATTGCAAAACCATCTGGTCCTCAAAAGATCTTGAACAATAAGTGGAGTGGATAGCTGCATGTCGCCAACTTGCACGGATAGTATCAAACGACTACGCAGATATCAGCCTTCACAAGAATGGCTGTGTTCTCCATATATCGATGGATGCGCAACAATGCTGCAGTGTATATAAATCTAGCCACCAGATCGCCGCGCACTACAATCTGGCGATTCTTTATCGCCGCATGGGAATGAAGGACAAGGCCGAGGAACAATTGGTGATGTTTGCCGATAAGATGACTGATCCTGGAGCGCCGACCTACTCGTTGGATTTCCTGCGCAAACATCCCGAGATATCAACCGAAAGCGTACTCTGGCACGTTCATACTGACTTGCAGCAAGGTGCTTTAGGCGCTGCAGGAGAACAGTAGAGGTTTTGTGCAAAAGCAATTGTGGATTGCAACGTTATTCATAATCGTGGCCTTATCTGAGCTCAGCCCCTCAGCCTGCCGCGCAGACGCCAGATGCCCGTGGCTAAATGCAGCAACAGCCGAAGGGTTGCTGGGCGGGAAAGTGCAGACGAATATGACTCCACTCACGGCGCAAGGCGATACGACCTGTGAATTCAGCTCCCAGCAGGACTCCACCGCTTCCATCCTTCGCATCGAAGTACACAGGATGGAGGCACCCTCGAAAGAGTTTGCATCCTATCTTTCGAAATGCGGCGGGATAACACTTCCTCTCAAGGCCATCGGCAACGAGGCCGTCCCGTGTGCGCTGAAGGGTAGCTCGACTCCAGGTGAAGAGCAGATCATTGGGCGAGTACGCGACCGAGTGTTTCTCCTTAGTATCCGTAGAAATGTGCCCCCGCCTCCCAAGGATGGGTTGCGCGAAGATACGAGAAACATTGCCGAACAAATAGCAGGAAGTCTTTTTTTGAACAATGAGATTCTCTCTTCTACAAAGAGCAAACTCAATAATCAGCCACCTTCATTGAAGCACGCTCGCTTGGTAGACACAGTCCGAATTATGAAACAACCCGCGACCGCGACGCCAGAAACTTATTTGGTGCTCCCAGACTGGGGTGGGCCCAAATATGGGCACAGCAATCAATACCATTAAGCCAGAATAGGATGTAAGTATTGATTCTTTGGCTCCTGAGGTAGGACTCGAACCTACAACCCTTCGGTTAACAGCCGAATGCTCTGCCATTGAGCTACTCAGGAGTGTGCTGGAACGCGACAGTCTCTCGCATTTGCGCTAACACAGTTATAACAAAAGCGGCACGATGGGTCAAAGGGTCGAACAGGATGACGAGCGAATGCTCCGGCGTTATGATTCGAGAGAGTATCTGAAAGGAAGCCTGCTATGCCCCCACGCATCTCCCGCTTAACACGCGACGAGGTTCCAGCCGCTGCAATAACAATATATGACCGATATCTGCGCGACCGCGGCAATGTGCCAAACATGTTTCGAACCATGGCTCACAGGCCGGAGATTTTTCAGACAATCATTGCGCACATGGAAGCGGTTTTGAATACCGGTACACTGCCGAAAGCGCTCAAAGAGTTGGTAATCGTGCGAACCTCGCAGTTGAATCGCACGCCATACTGTCTGGCCTCGCACACAACTATCTGCCACAAGCTTGGGTGGAGCGATGTGCAACTTGAGGCTCTGCACGATGCGGCCGGAAGCGCTGAGTTCACCGATCGGGAAAAAGTGGCTATCCACTTAGCCGAAGTAATGACGCTCGATGCGCACTCGTATTCCGAAGCCGAATTTGCACGGCTTCGGAGCTTTTACACGGAAGGTGAAGTTGTGGAACTCATGGCGGCGATAGGGTTGTTCAATTACTTCAACCGCTTCAACGACCTGTTGGAGATGGAGCCAACGCAGCCGGCCAGCGCAGAAGAGCTGGCTTTGGCAGGCGTGGTTCCGGCATCTGTCTAGATCGTCCTTCTAAGGGTAAAGAAGAACCGCTATGTTGTAAGCGGTAAAGGGGCCTGAGTCGGTGGAGACGCAGGCCCCAACGACCGCCTCATGGTATTTCCCTGAGTTCAACCGAGCCTGAAGCTGGCTTGGCAATTCAGACAATCTTCCTGCGGTGTACCGCATGACAAACCAGGGTTGGCGACGGCCGGCGTACCCAGTCGACATACTGCAGGTCCGGCGAGCGTCTTCGACACTGATTCCTTTGGCGCCTATTTGTACTCCCGACTCTTTAAGAAGAGCAGCAACTTTCAGCTCTTGCTCATTGAAACTTATATCTTTAACGGTGCTGGCAAAATCTTCGACCGCAAAAAACTCATGATTGCGAACTACAACAGAGATGCCTACGGAGTCGACGTTGGGGTCCAGAAGATTTTCACGGTGACCTTTAGAGTGCATCCAAAGATCGTGGATGACGGCCGAGTTCCCTGCTTCCGCTACATTTTCCGTAATGAGGCTGAAGCGCGCCCCGGCATGCGCTCCGCGGGCCGAGAGCTCTGGTTCGCCGGGAAACTGGTGGGATATTTCAGCGTGTGCCGCCATCTGATTGGCATGGTACAGAGCCGCCCGGGCGAGAACAGGATCTCTGCGGAGCGGTGGAATACCACGTGCAGCGCGCTCTTGATTGGCAGCGTCAAGGAGATACTGCTCTGCTACGTTTGGCATCGCTGCAGCTTGCTCGGACCTTCCCCTATTGGGGAAGACTACAGCGGCCGTCACAAGAAACAGAGTGATTCCAAATGCCTTATTGCGAATATTGCGGATCGTACCCTGCTGCCACATGAAAAATATGTCCCTGTTTTTTGTTACCTTGAGCGATAAACCTGCGGCACTTGCAGCGATATTAGGCGGCGGGTGCAGTCGAGGTTAATACCACTTTCGGGTAAGGTGACGAGCGCCAGGGCAGACAGTAAATACCAACAGAGAAAAATCAGTACTGATTATAGATCGCGAAGAATCAGCAACTGGTTACCAGAATAGATTCCTACGCCTGAATGTATAGACCGCAACAATTGCAAAAGCACTCGGTTCGGCTCATCAAAAAGATGAGCCGTCATTGTTGTTCGTCCTGGCCGGCCAGCCGACAGGCTCAAATAATGGTCGTCAATTCTAATCCTTGTTTCGCATCCACGAAACCATCGGGGATCGCACGTACTGCAGATTCACTCATCTCCTCATTGAAACTTGGGGCCAGTGTGGCAGCATTTCTCGCTATGTCGCAGGCAAGATACAGCTGTGCTGGAGCGCCGCTTCTTCAGCTCATTTTCTTTTAGCTGGACGAGACGCTCAAACCTTCTAAACAGAAAGGCCCCCGCCGAAGCGGAGGCCCTTCCACACTCAAAAACCTGAAGCTTACGCCTGCACCTTAAGGAAGATGATGACGAACGTAAACAGCGCGAGCGACTCGATGAACGCCAGACCGAGAATCAGGAAGATAAAGATTCCAGGACGAGCACCCGGGTTACGCGCCAGAGCCTCAGTTGCCGAGGCCGTTGCCTTACCCTGACCCAGACCGCAAAGACCAGCGGCCAGAGCCATGCCCAAACCGGCAGCCAGTGGAACCCACTGCGATGCGGGCGAGTAGTTACCAGCGCCCTGCGCAAAAGCCGGCGTTGCAAGCAGCATCGCGGCCAACGACATAAACAGATATTGCAGCTTCTTCATGTAGTACTCCGTCTCCCGTCAGATACGCCGCCAGTGGGTGGTTGATGCTCACCGTGCTGGCACCCTCACGCTGTACGACGTTGTTGCTACCGCAAAGAGGGAGCCCCTAAGCGGCAAACCTAAAATCTTTATCCGCGACCACCCGCGTAAATCCGTGGTCGCAAATCTCTAATGATCGTGCGCCACAGCCAGTGACAGATAAATCGCCGCCAGCAGCAGAAACACATAAGCCTGAATCACAGCCACGCCAAGGTGCAGCCCCAGAAACACCAGCGGAATTCCAATCGGCACCAGCGAGAAGAACGCCAGAGTCAACAGATCGCCCGCAAACATGTTCGCGTAAAGTCGAACCGTCAGCGAAAGCACACGCGCGCAGTGCGAGATGATCTCAATCGGCAACAGCAGCGGATACAGCCACCACACAGGCCCAAGGAACTGCTTGATGTAACCCGCGCCATTCGAGCGAACGCCGTGGTAGTGGTAGTAGATAAACGTAACCAGCGCAAATCCCAGTGGCACCACAGGATTCGCAGTAGGCGACTCGAGCCCCGGCACAAGTCCCAGCAGATTGCTCAGCAGGATGAACAGAAACAGCGCGGTCAGATAGCTGACAAACCGCTCTGATCCATGCCCAATGATCTGCTCGCTCTGATCGGACACAAATTCGTTCGTCATCTCCGCCAGATGCTGCACGCCATTCGGCTTCTCAACGCTAAGCGTCAGCCGCACCACAATGAAGTAGGCCAGCAGGAAGCCAACCACCAGCAGTTCCATCGCAAATGCGTTCGAAATCGGAGCCTCAGGAAACTTCGGCTGCACATGCACAGCCCGCAGCAGCGCCGTCACGGGCGCAGCAAAGTGGGCGTTCAAAAATTGGGTAAACAAAGTCTGTGTCGGCATATAAATTTCAGTCGAATCTGGCCCGAACGCCGGTCTAGACAGTCCACGCCTTCATTAGCCTCAGCCCCTCCACCGAGAGTGCAAACACTCCCAGCGCAAGGCCTCCAGCCAGCGCATAGACCGATCCGTTCAGTACCTTAAGGCTAACATAAAGCAGCACAACCGTAAGCCCCAGACGCACGAAGAATCCAAGCAAAACCATCCCCATCGGTCGAGCCTTCGCCCCACCGTCCATCCGAACCATCACCGCAGTCATCAACCGCAGCCATTCATACAGCCCCGACCCCGAAATAGCCGACCCTACCAACAGCAGCACGGCACTCTGCCATCCCAGCTTCCACCACAACACCGGAGCCACAATCACCGTCACAACCACCAGCAGACGCAGCGCTCGCCAGATCGTCCGCTTGAAATCCTCGTCACTGAAGCTCTCCATCGCCCGCATCAACGATCCCTCTTCAGAAACCGCGAAGCCGTCACAAATATCTGCATAAAACCCGCCACCGCCCCCAACAAAATCCCCACAATCCCCATCCAATTCTGATGAAAATGTCTATCCAGCCACGCCCCAATCAGCCACCCAATCACGCACCCTGCCGGCAGCGCAATCGCAAGCTGAATCATCGACTCAGCCTTTACCAGCTCGCCCAGCGCCCCGCCCTTCTTGTTCCCTGCCCCATCAGTAGCCATAGCCCTCCATTACATCACGACAACCCAACCCCGCATCAAACAGATCAAACCAGCCAATCCAAAATGACTGAAGAATCAATCGGTGAAATCGGTGAAAATCGGTGTTAAGCAGTTGCATTTCATCCGCGTCCCTCCGCGTTTATCCGTGGTCGCCCCGCCCCGCTATACTGGAACCTCAATCACATCAGCCAAAAGGAAAAACCCGTGTTCGAGTCCGAGTTTGAGCAAAACCTCTACGCCCTCCGCCGCGACAAGCTGAAGCAGATCGCCGCCCTCGGACAGGAAGCCGGCTTATCCGAGGCCCAGGCCACCTACCCCAACTGCTACTCCACCAGCCATACCATCCCCGAGCTCCGCGCCGCCTTCGACTCCCTCATCGCCGAAGAGCTCGAGGCCGCCCCCACTCCCATCACCGTCCGCATCGCCGGACGCATCATGGCCATCCGCGTCCAGGGCAAGGCTGGCTTCGCCCAGCTCCAACAGGGCGGCCAGCGCATGCAGATCTACGTCCGCAAAGACGACGTCGGCGAAAACGCCTTCGCCCTCTACAAGCTCCTCGATCTCGGCGACCACATCGGCGTAATCGGCCACCTCTTCCGCACCCGCACCGGCGAGCTCACCATCCACGTCTCCAAACTCACCTTCCTCAGCAAAGCCCTCCTCGCCCTGCCCGACAAATACCACGGCCTCGCCGACACCGAACTCCGCTACCGCCAGCGCTACGTGGACCTCTTCATGAACACCGGCGCCCTCAAACCCGCCACGGCACCCACACCTCCGGCAACCGAATCTGCCGAAGCAGCCGTCATCGAGTCCCCCACCGAAACCACCGAAGAAGAATCCTCCCGCAACGTCCGCGAGGTCTTCGTCAAGCGCGCCGCCATCCTCCGCGCCATCCGTTACTTCTTCGACCACCGCGGCTACCTCGAAGTCGAAACCCCCATGATGCAGCAGATCGCCGGCGGAGCCGCAGCCCGCCCCTTCACCACCCACCACAACGAGCTAGACCTCGAGCTCTACCTCCGCATCGCCCCCGAGCTCTACCTCAAGCGCCTCGTCGTAGGAGGCCTCGACCGCGTCTACGAGATCAACCGCAACTTCCGCAACGAAGGCGTCAGCACCCGGCACAACCCCGAGTTCACCATGCTCGAGTTCTACCAGGCCTACGCCAACTACCACGACCTCATGCGCCTCACCGAAGAGCTCATCATCGACGTCGCCTGCCAGGTCAACAAAACCACCATCACCCACTTCAACGGCCACGAAATCGACCTAGCCAAGTGGACCAAGCTCTCCATGCGCGAAGCCATTAGAGAATTTTGGCCTCCTAATTTCACTGATTCACCAACTCTCGAAGATTTTTCAACTGAGCTAGCATTTCGCACTTGGCTGGGAAGATTTCTTACAGATGAGAAGCTCGTCGTTCCAAACGAGGGCACGGATGAAGAGCTAGAGGCACCACGTCAGTTTCTTGCGATGAAAAACAGATACGGATTCAATCCGTCGTACTATGACGATGTCTCGTACGGCAAACTTATTGCGGACATGTTTGAACTTGTCGCTGAGAGGCACCTCATCCAGCCCACTATCATCTACGACTTCCCCCTGGCCGTCAGCCCCCTCTCAAAGAAAAAGCCCGACGAGCCCGACTGGGTCGAGCGCTTCGAGTTCTACATCGGAGGCTTCGAGGTAGGCAACGCCTTCTCCGAGCTCAACGACCCCGAAGACCAACGCCAGCGCTTCCTCGACCAGCTCGACCAGAAAGAAAAGGGCGACGACGAAGCCCATCAGATGGACGAAGACTACGTCCGAGCCCTCGGCTACGGCCTCCCGCCCACCGCAGGCGAAGGCATAGGCATCGACCGCCTCACCATGCTCCTCACCAACTCCCGCTCCATCCGCGACGTCATCCTCTTCCCCCTCATGCGCCCCGTCCAAAAGAGCACTGAGCAAGTCGCAGCCAGGCAAAACCAACCCCACGGCGAGTCTGCGGAGTAAACCAAAGCCTTAGTTATGTTGAGGCGTAGGATCAGTGTGCAGAAGCGTTGAATAACGGGGCGTAGTCTGGAGCACGAGGCGGGTATCGCGGGCAAAAGTGACCTCGCGGCCGCGTGCGAACCAACGGCGATAGAGCGAAACAGCAGTGCCGTACGCTCCGATGCCGGCTGCTATCTTCGCCGAGCCTCCGGCAAGGCCAATGATATTGCCGGCGAAGCCAAAGCCGTTGGCCCCGACGGTATTCCTCGCACCTTGAGCGTCGCGGTCTTCGTCAAGAGGGCGGGTGGCGAGAAAAGCAAGGATGAGCGGAACGACGATCTTGTCCTGCGGCTTGGGGTTGACCTTGCCCTCGGAGTTCATGGCGAGGTTGGCATTGGCAGCAGCATCTGCCCCTGTAAGCGCTGTCTGAACGTTCTGGACATGGCCGTCGGGGAGAACAATTTCTTTGAAGTCGAAGCCGAGGCTGCCGGCACGCGCAAACGAGCGGGCGGGTTTGGCTTTTGTGATAGCACCAATGATGGTGGCGCCCTGGGGCACCGCGATGGTGTGGTCGGCGTTATAGATGGGTTCGGCCACGGTAGCGCGGATAGGTTGGCCTGTTTTGGCGACGGCGGAGGAGAGTTCATCACGAAGGTAGGCTTGGATGATCCAGGCAGGTTGGCCGTTGGCGTCCGCTACCGCAGCGGACTCGGGTTTGTCCGCTGCAGGCTTCGGCGTCGGGTCTGGATCGGGCTGTGGCGCGATGGAGAGGGGTTCGACAGTCTCCACAGTCCAGGCGGTGCCCTTTTCGATCCGCTCGGGGTGGTAAGGCAGCTGGTGATAGATGAACTGTACGAAGCGGTCGACTTTTCCGGGAGCGATAAAGACATCGGCCTGGTCGTGGAGCACCTGTATCCCGTAGTCCCACTCCTTGTGGATGAGGCCGCCCTTGGCGGGCTTTGGTGCGGTCAGTCGTAGGAGCGGTGCTCCATCGGTCGCGGGGCCAGTGGCAATGGGAAGCACAGAGCCATCCGCAAGCATGATCTGTGTGAACCGCACTACGGGGATATGGTAGGGAGTGAAATCGCCATTGACACGGGCATTCACGCGACGGGAGTGGTCGGAGCGCAACTCGGTGACGGTGCCGATGACGATAGTTTTGCTAGGGAGGACAAGAGTGTTGTCCGCATAGACCGGGTAGATGAGTTGGGCGCGGATGGGCTGCCCGACCTGCATGGACAGATGATCTTCCGTCTGAACCGGCAGTGGTGTCCCTGCAGGCAAGCTGATAACCGGTCCCTGAGAAAGCGCGCAGTATGAAGTCAGTAGAAGCCATGTAAGTAATGCGAACCGGTGTGTCATCTTAGCCCAGAGTAACTCTCAGTGGTGTAGACGGTTGTGTTGATAAAACGAAATCGTCGGTTTAGTAGATTACCGGACCTGCTGCAACACACCCTTCGACTTTCTTATGCGGGAAAAAATCGGAAAACAGCCTACAGGCCAGGTTCAATTAGCTTGATGGTACTACTAGGCCCTCAATGCCACCATCGGATCGACATGGGTCGCCTTCCACTCCGGCCCAAGCGCCGCCGCCAATGCCGTCAAAAACAACGCCAACGATGCCAATCCGAGGCTGACCGGATCCAGCGGCCGCACACCCACCAGCATGCTCGTCACTAACCGCGCAAGTATCACGCTCAGAACCAGCCCCACCGCAATGCCGCAGCAGGCCAACTTCGCCGCATGCTCCAGCACCGCACGCAGAATCGCTGCTCTCTCCGCTCCGAACGCCATGCGTATACCTATCTCGAACGTCTGTTGCGTCACGGAATACGCCATCGTCCCGTAGACACCCAGCATCGCCAACAGCAGCCCCACTCCGGCAAACGAAGAAATCAGCGCCGCCCGAAAACGCTCGACGGCAACCGATTCGTTGACCATCGCGTCCATCGTCGTAAACCGCAATGCAATGAACGGATTTACCTCCGCGATCTTTTCCTGCACCACATTCATCAGTGTCAGTGGCTTCACATTTGTCCGCAGCACAATGTGAATCTGGTTGCCATAAAACGGATGCTGCGTCATCGGCATATAGAGCGCAGGCCCAGGATTCTCCGCAGGCGACTCCTGCCTCACGTCCCCCACCACACCCACAATCGTCATCCATTTGTCTGAATCAAGTCCGCACTGGATCTGTTTCCCCACCGGATCGGCATCCCCGAAGCTTTGCTTCGCCAACGACTCGCTGATCACCGCCACAAATGGGCTCTCAAAAGTATCCTGCGCATGGAAATCGCGCCCATGTCTGATCGGAATCCCCATAGCCTGAAAGTACCCTGGGCTGGCAACGCTAAATATGGACGATGCTTCATGTCCCGGATCGACAGGCAATCCTCCTCTTGTGTTGTAGTAACCATTGGACCCATAGTTCCCCGTAGGCAGCCCCATGATCCCGGCCACGCGCTCCACGCCTGGCACTGTCGCGAGTTGGACAAACATCTCCTGGAACTGCTGCACCACCCGCTTCGCATCCTGTTCCGAGTGTGCCGGTGCATCTGCATCCACCACGAGTAACTGACGCGTCTGGTACCCCATGTCGCGTGCCATCAGAGTCATCATGGTGTGAAGCAGCAACCCCGCGCCCATCGCCAGTACAAACGTTGCCGCCACCTCCGCAATCACCAGTCCATCGCGAAGCGCCCCTGCCCCATGTCGGCTCATACCGCGCGATGTGTCGTGCTTCAGCGCCTCTGCTGGATCCACCTTCGCCGCTCTCAACGCCGGAAGCACGGACGACACAAGAGCCGTCAACACCGCCACGCCAAGCGTAAACGCCAACACCCAGCCATTCAAGTGGATCTCATCCGCGCGCGGCAGTTCCTTGGGAGCCATCGACACCAGTACGCGTACCGCCGGAAACGCCAGCACCACGCCAGCCATTCCGCCAATCAACGAAACCAGCAAACTCTCAAGTATCACCGGCCGCATCACCTGCCATGACGACGATCCGAGCGCCTTGCGAATCACGATCTCACGCTGGCGCTCCATCGCGCGCACCAGTTGAAGATGTGTCACGTTCACACACGCAATCAACAGGATGAATCCGACCATAGCCCACAAAAGCAGAATCGTCGGCCGCGCATCTCCCGTCAGCGCCTTCTGGAGCGGCACCCCTACTATCTGCTTGTTTCGGTTCGCATCGGGATAAGCAGCTTCCAGCCGCCGCGAGATTCCATCCAGCTCTGCCTGCGCCGCCTGAAAGCTTACTGCAGGACGCAGCCGCCCCACGGCCTTGTAATTGAATGCCGTCCGCGACCCTGACTCTGGCCGCAGTGGCGACGCCTCCCACACCTGTGTCTTGCCAGGGAAATCGAAGCCCGACGGCAATACGCCTGTAATCTCTACCGGCTCATTCTCCACGTGCAGTATTTGCCCCAGGGCGGCCTTTGAGCTGCCGAAGTTATCTCGGGCAAACTGCTCGCTCACCAGCGCGGCATGATGCGCATCGGCATCTGTGAACAGGTGCCCCGCCACCGGCTGCAGACCAAAGACACGTGCAAAGTTCTCATCTACAAGAGCCAACACGGTGTAAACAGAATGATCGTGCAACTGCACGCCCAGGCTGCCGCCCGAGTAAAAACTCACTGCTTCAAGACTTCGCGCCTGCTCGCGTATGTCCACCACATCCGGCCCCGTAACTCGCGGCGAGGTACGCCCATTATTGGTCCAGTGGGTGTCCAGAGCTGCGAGCCTATCTGCATTTTGGTACGGAAGTGGCGTCAGCAGAATCGACTGGACTGCAGTAAAGATCGCGGCGTTTATGCCGATCCCCAAAGCCAGCGTCAACGCCGCTGTCGCAGTGAATACCGGATGTTTCAGCAACTGGCGGGCAGCAAAACGCAGGTCACTAAGGAAGTTTCTAGCGGCGTCTTCCCACCCATACGAATTCACTCGCTCTTTAGCAACTGTCATATTGCCTGCTTCCAACCCTGCTGCCCGGCGGCAGAAAAACCTCGAGCCATCCACGCTGCAACGCCTTCCTCGAAAATACTCCTCCACTTCCTCCGGCTACATCTTTAATCGCGTTCGCTCGACGCGCCGGGTGCCCCATTCATGCGGTCTCATCGCATGAGTGGGCAATCGCACGCAGCGCGATCCGCTCTCCGCCCCCTAAACCGCCTGCGGCGCCGTCCGGCCGGCCAGCCACCACGCCCAGAACAAACATCCGGCAATCACAATCTCAAACACCGCAGGCCCTGCAAAGAAATACCTCCACGCAAAAAACGCATCCACCACATACCCCACACTGAAAGCGATCAGGATCGGTCGTATCTGTAGCCCGTACGACTTCACCAGCGAAGCAAGCTGCCAGAACACAACCGTCTCCACCAGAAACTTCACGGTCGTCAGCAACCCATACCCCATCAGGAAGTCCGAGTAGGTTCGGCTAGCCCCCATCACCTCAAACCGGTTCACATGCATCGCCGTCGCAGCCGTCTGCATCGGCCCCGGCGAAACCGATCCGAACAATCCACCGATCGTGTGCATCACCCCATGGATCAACGCCAGTACCGAAGCAATCCTGAGCAGCAAAACAGCCTTCTTCATCCCGTCGCCCTCCTCGCAAAATAAATCTCAAAAACCGCGTTAAATCCATCGGCCCAAAACACGACATCCCGCTATCCACGTTTGCCACACATTTCACCACAACTTGTCCACAAAAAATCCACCTTCTGCAGTCGTTTTTCTCAAAAACCCCCTCAAAAACAGCAAACCCCGGATCTCTCCGGGGCCCCAAAAAAAATCCTGGAAAAATAATTCTACTTCGCCTTCTTCATCCGCTTCACCACCCCCGCCAGAGAGTGCTCATTCATCGCCGCAATCGCGTCCCCGCGCACCTTCTTCATATGCGCAGCCACAGCCTTGTCTTCAATCGAAAGCCAGTCCCCAGCCGTCGCCTCAAACAAATCCCCAAGCCCGATCTGCTTCGGCGTGACCTTCAGCTTCGCCCCGCCATGCGGCCCTTTTCGCTGCTCTATCAGCCCGGCCTTATGCAGCAGCAGAAACGTCCGCCGCACCATCACCGCGCTCTCCTTCAGCGTCTCCGCAATCGCCGCCGACGTATGCATTGCATCCGGCTCACTCGCCAGTACCGCCAGCACCCGCACACTCAATTGAAAACGCTCGCTCTGTGCCATGCAAAAAAGCTAACACACAACCCCAGCGCAAACCCACATCCACCGTCGCCTCAGATGTCGCAACCATGTAAAATCTCACAGTGAATATCCTCTTTGTCGGCGACGTCTTTGGCTCCGCCGGCCGCCACATTGTGCGCGAACATCTGCCCCACGTCCTCGAATCCAATGCCGTCGATCTCCTTGTCATCAACGGCGAAAACGCTGCCGGCGGCTTCGGCATTACCCCCTCCATCGCAGAAGAACTCTTCGATCTCGGCGCCCACGTCATCACCACCGGCAACCATATCTGGGACAAAAAAGAAATCTTCGAATACATGACCGTCCCCGCCGACTCCCACGTCCGCGGCCGTCGCGTCCTTCGTCCAGCCAACTACGCCGTAGGCACACCAGGCTTCGGCGTCTACGAGGGCGAGCTCCCCACTGGCCAGCCCTACGCCGTCATGAATCTCCAGTGCCGCGTCTTCATGTCCTCCTGCGACGACCCCTTTCGCAAGGCCGACGAGCTCCTTAGCAAAATCAAAGCCAAGGTCATCCTCCTCGACCTCCACGGCGAGGCCACCAGCGAAAAAGTAGCCCTCGGCTGGTACCTCGACGGCCGCATCACCGCCCTGCTCGGCACCCACACCCACATCCCAACCGCCGACGAGCGCATCCTTCCCAACGGCACCGCATACCAAACCGACGTAGGCATGTCCGGTCCTTACGACTCCGTAATCGGCGTTGAAAAAGAGCTCGTCCTCGCGCGTTTTCTCACAGGAATGCCCGGCAAGTTCGAGTCCGCCAAGGGCAACCCAAAGATGTGCGCCGCCCTCATCTCCTGTGATGGAGCCACAGGCCGCGCCCACCAAATCAAACGCATCATGCTCAGCGAATAGCCTTGCTCCTACTGCCGAATCGCCCGCCGCAGCCACTCTCGATCTGACTTCGAGATTCGCGGCCACTCGTTCGCCAACGCTGTGCTTCGATATTTTCGCGGAAAGTTGACCGCCGGTATCTGCCCTGCCTGCGGGCGCGCAAAGAAGTATCCCTGCATCAGGTAGATGCCCAGGCCATGCAGCGCATCGACCTCCGCTAATGTCTCCACGCCTTCCGCGATAATTTCGACATTCAATCTCCGGCACACATCGGCGAATGCGCCCACAATGGTTTTCTTCAGCGGGCTCGAATGAATATTCCGAATGAGTTCACCATCGACCTTCAACACATCCGGAACACACGTCGCCAGAACATTCAGCCCGGCGTATCCTCCGCCAAAATCATCGAGTGCGACTACAACTCCAGCCGAGCGATGGTCCGCGATGATACGTGCCAGTTTCAGCGGATCCATTCTCACCCCTTCGGTTAGTTCAATCATGATCGAAGATGGTTTGATTCCCAAACGCTTTGCCTCTTGCAGTACGTGTCCTCGATCCAAACCCGCGGCCGGCCCCATGTTGAGCGATATCTTCGCACCCATGCTCTCCAGCCGCAGCGCTGCCGCTAGTTGAAGTTCCTTTATCATGATCCGTTCGTCGAACGCGGAGGTCAGCTTCGGATCGATCCGCGCCAGCAACTCCGGGTAACTTTCCCCGCCCAAACCCCTGCACAGTGCCTCATAGGCGAAAACTGATGTTCTCTTCAGATCGACGATCGGTTGCAGAAAGACTTGAAATTCAGGGAAACGTTTTACTCGATTCACGAGCAAATCCCTCCCTGCGCTGCTGCAAATAAGACATCGGCACTCTCCTCCTGCTCTGCTGAGGTGTACAGCCAAGGGATATAAAGTAACCAGGGAGGGCAATGAAGAGCAGCGATCAGGGTCGAATCTTGTAAGACCGCACATATCGCCGTACGAGGTTCCCCAATAGGAATCCTGGAGGCTCCACTCTCAAGTTAACTTGAAAATGGCCATCGTGCGTTCACGAAGTGCATTTTTTTGCATATTCTCCGCCGGCATATATTTTTGCCATCGGTCTTTCCGCCCCGATGCCGGAAACCACTTGACGGTCAAAGGCACAGAAAAGGCAGCCTGCGAAGGCTGCCTTTTCTGTTTAGCTGTGAACCAGCTTTTACCGATGTGATGGCCGATGTGCCGGTGCCGGCTTCTTCACAGGAGCCTTCTTCTCGACAATCGCGCCATCACTCATCGTGATGACAAGAGGGCTGGGCGTAAACGAAGCGTAGGTTCCAGTCACGTCAACCTTATCGCCTACTGCAGGAGGCGTCTTCAACGGCTGGCTCAGCTGAAAGACAAAGTCTGCCGTCTTCGACTGAACCGCATCGTCTGAAACCGCAACCTTCAACTCCGTATCCGAAACCAAGATCACAGTCGCGCCTGGAAACTGCACCGACTTACCTTTGATCGTGTCCCAAACCTTCGCGGCATCCTCAGGCGTGCCGTTAGCAAGGATGAACTCCTTGTCGCTAATAGCCAGCGTCGCAAGATCAGGCGTACTCGCAATCACCTGTGCCACAATATCCGACGGCTTGGGAGCAGGCTTGATCGTAAAGTCGGCCGGACGGTCCAGATTCTGCTGCGCTGCGGCCAGTAGGGCATCAAAGCCATCATCCCCACCGTGGTACTTCTTGAAGCAGTACTTTGCCAAAGGAAGCATCTGGGACTTATAGGGCTCCGGTGCGAAGGCAGCGGCGCGAGCGGCATACCACGCGCAGTTAATCAGATCAGGCGGAGTCGACTGATAGTACGCCGAACCGAGAGTGTAAGTATCCTGCAGAAGCGGCCCCGGCTTGGTGGTGTCCGCCACAGGCACACTCGCCAGGCTCTTCTTGAGGGCATCGACTGCTGTCGCAGCGTCTTTCTTACCCAAAGCCGCGGTCGCAATTGCACGATAGAAGACTGGCGTAGCAGCAGACTTCAACGCATTGAAGTCCGCATCGCTCATCTCCGCCGGCTTGGTGACCGTCAGCCCTTTCTGAGCATATTCGGCGGCCTTATCGTAGGCGGCCTGTTTGGCTGCTGCATCGGTGGCTTGATCCCCAGCCTGCTGGCGGAAGTAAGCCTCGAACGTCAGAGCCCGAAGATTGTTGGGGTCAACCTGCAGTAGACGGTCAGCTGCATCCACCGTCTTCACTGGGTCGAAGCTACTGTAAGCCAGCATCAACTGTTCCAGTACGGCCGCTTTTACCGCCGACTGCGGATAAGCCGTCAGATAAGCCTCAAGCGCAGGCGCCTTCGTCTGCGGCGTGGTCTGCGCAATCGCATCGTTATAAGCCTTGTATTCTGCCGGAGACATCTGAACCCCGCCAGCCACCTGCGCGTTGGTACCCAGATTCACCTGTGTTTGTGCAACTGCCATCCGTGCGGCGGGTGCGACGCTAGCAACCGCCAGGAGAGACGCAACGACTACCTTCTTCATTCCACACTCCTCAGTAAATCTTTTCCTTCGAATTCTGCCACCGGTAGTCCCGCCGTCAGTTGGTTATATACCATAAACCCCAAGGTGCCTCTTCCTGCAATTCCGAGAGCCTGCGACTGCGCTAACCCTTCGGTCAAGCATGATCAAGGTGCTTGTTGGTTAAGGGATGATGATGCGGATTATAGAAATCGAGTTGCTGTCTGGCAAGTTCCATTCATTTACGCACATCCGCATCAACTCGTTAGACGCAAAACGTGCCAAACGTAATCGGAGATGCGAATCACGTCTTTTATTCATCAACCGAATTCGTTGCCCAATACTTTGTCTGTGCATCTCAAAGCCCTCACCGACGCGCAAGCATCTAATAATTTCGGCAGTAAAAAGCTTCATTGGCGGGACAACTGCCCATTCGTAGTGTTAGGGACGCCTTATCCACAACCTGTGGTGTTGTTTCCGTTGATTCTAGGTTCTTCCACGACTACAGTTGAAACAGTCTTAACAGGCAGGCGTGACCCTCCCCAAACCAACGGTGCTCGCCGCAGAGGTCAATTTGCTCAAGCTCAAGAAAGTTCAGATTCTCGGCTTCAAGTCCTTCTGCGACCGCACTGAGGTCCAGCTCTCCGGCGAAGGCATCGCCGCCATCGTCGGCCCCAACGGATGCGGCAAATCCAACATCTCCGACGCTATCACCTGGGTCCTCGGTGAGCAGTCCGCAAAGTCCCTCCGTGGCATCAAGATGGAAGACGTCATCTTCGCCGGCACCCGCGACCGCAAGCCTACCGGCATGGCCGAGGTCTCCCTCACCCTCGTCGACCCAGAGATCTACGACGGTGCCAGCCTGGGCGACGAACCCGAGGTCGTCATCGACGACAACCTACCCTCCGACTGGGACGAGACCGCTCTACGCCAGCAGCGTGCCGACGAGACCGAGGACGCCGTTGCCGACGCCCAGCCCGGAACAGTCATCGAAGGCGAAGCCAAGGGTCCACAGATCGTCCTCGCCACAGACGCCGACGCCAGCGCCGCCGAAGCCGCCAATCCAAACAACGTCGTCCTCAAGATTCGCCGCCGCAAGTTCGGACGCGCTCCCATCCGCGCCGGCGAACTCACCATCACCCGCCGCCTCTTCCGTTCAGGCGACAGCGAATACCTGCTCAACGGCAAAATCTGCCGCCTCCGTGACATCCAGGACATCTTCATGGGCACCGGCCTCGGCGGCGAGTCCTACGCAATCATCGGGCAGGAACGCATCGGCCAGCTTCTCTCGGCCAAGCCGCACGACCGCCGCGGCATCATTGAAGAAGCAGCCGGAATCACCCGCTTCAAGACCAAAAAGCGTCTTGCCGAACTTCGCCTCGAATCAGCCAAACAGAATCTGGCCCGAGTCAACGACATCTTCGAGGAAGTGACCCGCCAGATGGGTACCTTGAAGCGCCAGGCCGCCAAAGCCGAACGTTACGGTGCCCTCCGCGACGAGCTGCGCACCCGTCTCCGCGTCGTTCTCGCCAGCCGCATGTTCCAACTCGACGCCGAGCAAGCTGCCACCACCGAAAAGATCACCGCGCTCGCCACCCAGATCGATGCACAGGCCGCTACTGTCGAGACCATGGACACCGAGCACAGCGAAGGCATCCGCAGCGGCTACACGCTCGACCAGCAGATCCGTGAGGCTGGAGCCCAGGCCAACCAGTCCGCCGTCGAGCTCGAGCGCATCACCGCCCGCACAGCCGCCAATGCCGACCGCATCGCCGACCTCACCAACCGCCTGACCACCGGAGCCGACGAGCTGGCACAAGCCCAGGCCCAGCTCGCTTCCCTTGCCGGAGAACTCGAACAACACCGCAGTTTCCTCGAAACCGCCACCGCCGAGTCAGGAGACTCGCGCGAAGCCGTCCAGAGCCAGCAACAGCGCGCTCAGGAAGCCGCCCGCGCCGTCGCTTCAGCAGAGCAGCAGGTTGAGCAGAACCGCCGTGCCACGATGCAGCTCGTCCAGCGCACCTCGCAGACGCGCAACGAGCAGTCCCAGGCCGAAGCCGCCCTCGCCGGACTCGACCGCGAGGCCGAGCGCCTGCTCTCCGAGTCCGAGATCGCCCGCCAGGAGCTGGCCACACTCGGCCTGCAGCGCGGTCAGGTCAAACTCTCCTTCGAGTCCGTCACCGAGCGCCTCAAACGCCTGGAATCCGAAATCGCCGACCTTCGCTCACAGATCGAAGCCCATCGCGCCGAAGAATCTCAATCCAAGCGCCGCGGCGATCAGCTCCGCGGCGAAGTTGCCAGCCTCAACGGCCGCCGCAGCTCGCTCGAAGCCCTCATCCGCGAGCACAGCTACTCCACCGACACCGTCCGCAACATCTTCAAAACCGACACCTACAAGCACAACACCAACGGCATGGCCGCTGTTGGAACCCTCGCCGACTTCCTCGAAGTCGACGGCAAGTATGAGAGCGTCGTCGACGAATTCCTCCGCGACGAGCTCAACTACATCGTCGTTAAGTCCTGGGATGCAGCCGACGCCGGCATGCATCTGCTGCAAACCGACGTAGCCGGCCGAGCCACCTTCCTCGTCCATCCCAACGACGCGCAGGCCAACTTTGCATTCGCTGAAGGAATGAAGAGCGCTGCCCAGACCAACATCGACGGCATCGAGGGCGTTGTCCCGCTCAAAGAGTGCATCCGAGTCCTCGACGGCTTCGGCAAATCGCTCGAAGTCATCCTTCCCAAGCTCCGCGAGGGCTTCGTCGCGCCCGACTCCTATACCGCACGCTCCCTCGCACTCTCAAACCCACATGCCTTCTTCCTATCCCCATCCGGCGAGACCTTCCACAATGTCACCGTCACCGGCGGACGCCCTCGCGCCCAAGGCCCCCTTGCACTCAAGCGCGAGCTCGCCGAGGTCCAGCAGAAAGTCGAGAAGGCCGAGCAGGAGCTAGCCCAGACCGATCTGCACACCGCCGAGCTTCAGCATCAGATCGCCGAACTGAACGCCTCCATCGAAGGCAAGACCCACGAACGTCGCGACGCCGAGCGCGAGTCCGCGAACTCCGGCGCTGCCCTGCGCCAGATGGAGTCCGAAGTCGCCCGTATCGAGCGCCGCCTGCAGGATTGGAACCTGACCAACGAGCGCAACCGCGACGCTCGCAATCAGAAGTCCGACCTCATCGCCCGCCGCCAACAGGAAGCCACCGCCTTTGAAAATGAGCGGGCCACCCTCGAAGCCTCGCTCGCCGAACTGCAGCTTCAGCTCGACGAACTGCGCAGCCAGCGCGAGCAGCTCCAGCAGGCCGCTGCCGAGGCATCCGCCGCACTCGCAGGGCTCGAAGAGCGCCGCCGCAATGCCCAGGCCAACTTCGATCAAACCACCCGCCTCCACAACGGTCAGAACCAACGTATCCAGCAGCTCGAGCAGCAACTAAGCTCCGCCAGCGCCGAAAAACTTCGCCGCGAAGAAGAGACGGGTGCTCTCGCGACGCAGCACAGCGAGCTCTCCGAAACCCGCGCCAACGCCGTAGCCGAGGGCGCTCGCCTCACCGCGCAGGCGGCCGAACTCCGCACTGCCATGACCGAACTCGACCAGCGCCTCCGCACTCTGCGCCACGAGACCGAAGCCCTCCGCGAGCAGCGCGCAGCTCTCACCGCTCGCGCCGCCCGCCTCGCCTCCGACATCGAGCACATCGACGCCACCTGCCTCAACGATCTCGCCGTCGAGGCCATCACCCTTCGCGAAGACACAGCCATCGCCCGCATCGAAGGCGACGCTCTTCACACAGAAGAGGAAGAGTCCCGGGCGCTCAAGCAAAAGCTCGAAGCCATGGGCCCCGTCAACATGATGGCCCTCGAGGAGTACAACGAAACCACCACGCGCCACAGCTTCCTCGAGACCCAGCGCAAGGACCTCCTCGACTCCATCGAGAACACGCAAGCCTCAATCAAGGAGATCGACGAGGTCTCGCACCTCAAGTTCGACGAGGCCTTCAAGATCATCAACGAAAACTTCTCCACCACCTTCACTAAACTCTTCGGCGGCGGCCAGGCCTCCATGAAGCTCACCGACGCGGAAAACTCCGCCGAGAGCGGCATCGACATCCTCGCCTCCCCCCCGGGCAAGAAGCTCCAGAACATTCTCTTGCTCTCAGGCGGAGAGAAGGCCTTAACCGCCCTTTCGCTGCTGGTCGGTATCTTCCAGTTCCAGCCCGCCCCCTTCTGCATCCTCGACGAAGTCGATGCCCCGCTCGACGAGACCAATGTAGGCCGCTTCGCCAAACTCATCCACGACATGAGCGCCACAACGCAGTTCGTCGTCATCACTCACAGCAAACGCACCATGGCTCAGGCCGACGTCATCTACGGCGTCACCATGCAGGAGCCCGGTGTTTCGAAGATCGTAAGCGTCAACCTCAACCGCCGCGCCGTCGCCTAACGCTTACAAAAACTTTGCGCAGCTGGAGCAGCCTTAACCGGATTCTGCTCCAGCTCTTTTTCGCCCCAATCCCTTCTAAACACAATAGGCTCTCTTTATGCGAGTTCTTCTTACGGCTGTGGTGCTGGCCTCACTATTGCTTGCAATCATCCTGCTTCGCGTCTTCTGGGCCCGCGTCCCGGCAAAAGCAAGGTCGTTCCTCATCTATACGGGCCTCGCAATGATGTTCCTCCACATCGCATTCACCCTCTCCAAGTGGAGCACAACATCCTACCGTCTCAACGCCATCATCAACTGGGGCGCAGTCGCTGGATACATGCTCGCCATCGCCCTCTTTACTCGGCTTCGCCCACGATGGCTCACCACAATCAGCGCAGTCATCCTCATTCTGCCAGTCTTTGCCACCAACATCTTCCTCCCGCTCCTGGACCTCACCTCGGATTCGCCTAGAGTCACTCGCATTGACCGGCACTACACCTACTCACAAACCTTTTGGGATATATCGGGCGAAAACCAGAACTCTGGCGTGGATCTGGTGGTCTTCTATCAGCCCCGTTTCCTCCCTCTGCGCCGCAAAGTCCAGCGTGCAACCTTCAACGATATGAAGTGCGACGCGTCGGCTTCGTCCGCAAGCTTCGATCGTGACAGCAAAATCATTCATTTCCACTGTCCGGCCTTACCCAGCAAGGCTGGCTCAGCCCCCATCGACCTTCTTCTTCCACTCCAATGACTTCGCTCCACTGACTTCCCAGACACGATAGTGATACCGTCAACATGATGACTAAGGCGCTCCTTCAAACAGACCTCGGCTCCCTTCCCCTCACCGCGCGCGGCAAAGTCCGTGATATCTATGCTCTCCCCGGCGACCAGCTTCTCTTCGTCGCAACCGACCGTATCTCCGCCTTCGACCATGTCCTTGGCAGCGGAATTCCAGACAAGGGCCGCATCCTCACCCAGCTCTCACTCTTCTGGTTCGACTTTCTCCGCGGCACCGTAAAAAACCATCTCCTCACCGCCAACACGAGCCAATATCCCTCACAGCTTCAGCCTTACGCAGCCCAACTCGAAGGCCGTAGCATGCTCGTCAAACGTGCCGAAATGTTCCCCGTCGAGTGCGTCGTCCGCGGCTATCTCTCTGGCTCCGGCTGGAAGGACTACCAGCAAACCGGAGCCGTCTGCGGCATCAAGCTTCCTCATGGCCTGCGCGAGTCCGACCGCCTGCCCGAGCCTATCTTCACCCCAGCCGCTAAAAACAACATCGGCCACGACGAAAACATTTCATTCGATCAAATGATCAGCACTATCGGACGAAAGCCCGCCGAAGACCTCCGCGACCTCACCTTTGCCATCTACGAGAAGGCAGGTAAGCACGCCGCCAGCAAAGGCCTCATCCTCGCCGACACCAAGTTCGAATTCGGCCTCGTCAATGGCGAAATCACCCTCGCCGACGAGGTCCTTACTCCCGATTCCTCCCGCTACTGGCCTGCCGAAACCTATAATCCCGGCGGCGCACAGCCCTCCTTCGACAAGCAGTACGTCCGCGACTACCTTGAGTCCATCCGCTGGAACAAGCAGGCTCCCGCACCCTCTCTGCCTGACGAAGTCGTAGCTCGTACCCGCGAAAAATACCTGGAAGCCTTCCGGCTCATCACAGGCCGAACCGACCTCGCCAACACTCCATCAGCATGAACCTCCTCGACTGGTTTCTCGTCTTCATCCTCGCCGCGTCCACCTTCATGGCCTTTGTGCGCGGCCTCCTGCTCGAGCTCTTCTCGCTCGGAGGGCTCATCGTTGGCATCCTTCTGGCTAGTTGGAACTACCACAACTTTGCCCCCCTGCTCGGCCGCCTCATCACGAATCCCCCCACTGCCGACGTCGTAGCCTTCCTTCTGATCGCCATTGGAATCATGGTCCTCTGCTCCATCGCCGGTAAGATTCTGAACCGCACCGCCGATGCAATCGGTCTGGGCTTCTTCAATCGACTCCTCGGGGCACTTTTCGGCTTCACCCGAGGCTGGTTGCTTGGCGTCGCTATCATGATGGCAGCAGCGGCTTTCCTGCCTCCTGCCCCCTGGATCACAAATTCTCACCTCGCACCCTATTTCCTTGCGGGTGCGCATGCTGTATCCTTCGTTGTACCTCACGACCTGCAGCAGCTCATCCTGGACGGCGCAAACGAACTCAAGCACAACGCACCCGATTGGATCAAACTGCACAATTAGGCTCACAATGAGGAAGTAACCTAAAATCCGAACCCAAAAATATGGGACGACAAGCGAGGCAACTTTGAAGCGCGAACTGGATGGACTCATTACACAGATGCATAGCGCCGGTATCCCCTACACGGAAGCCGTTCGCCAGTTCAAGAAGCGTTACATCCTTGAGGTCCTCGCTCACCACAAGGGCAATCAATGCAAGGCCGCTGAAGAGCTCGGCATGCACCGCAATACCCTCAGCCGCACCCTTGCCGAGCTGGACATGGACACCGCTCAGATCCGCAATGGCATGCGCCGTCCCCCCAGCAGCGAGCGCCCGCGTATTCAACATATCGCCAGCGTCCGTTAAGCTGCTGCTTCGTCTAATCAGTAGTACATGACCGCCCCTACCTATTCGCGAGCCGCCTTGATCGTCCGATGCATGGCAGTGCTCGCGATGGCGATTCCGACCGCCATCGCGCAATCGCAACCTGCGCAGGAAACCCCTCCCCCTCAAACCGCCGCCGCTTCCGAGGCCGCTCGCGTAATCCCTCCTTCCCCCAGCAAGCATCAGACCCAGTTGGCCGAAGACGCCTACCTCGCCGGAGCCCGCCTTCTCGATCGCAACGACCTGACCGGAGCAGAAGCCCAGTTCGCAAAAGCCCTCAAACTCAATCCCCGTCACAGCGAATACGCCCAGGCGGTCGCCCTCGCACACGAGCATCGCGTCACCGAATTGATCCACCAATCCGGCAAGGCTCGCCTCCTTGGGCAGACCGATAAGGCGGATCAACTCCTCGCCGAAGCCCGCAAACTCGATCCGCAAAACGACATCGTCACCCAGCACGTAGACGCCACCGCTCCGTCCCACGCCTTCAACGTCCAGTTCGATCCCCAGACAGCGCCGTGGATCAAAGAGGGCCCAGCCATCGCTGGCCCCATCACGCTGTTGCCTAAGCCCGGCTCTCAGAGCTTCCACATCCACTCAGACGTTCGAGACATTCTTAATCGCGTCACGTCCGCCTACGGCATCCGCGCCACCTTCGACGAATCCGTCCCACGGCAGTCCATTCGCTTCGACCTTGAAGACGTCCCCTACCAGCGGGCCGAAGCCGTCCTGTTGCAAATGGCAGGCGTCTTCGCCGTTCCCCTCGATTCCACCAGCGTCTTGATCGCAAAAGACACCACGGAAAACCGCGAGCGCTTCGAGCACCTCCTCCAGGAGACCATCTACGTTCCCGGCATGACCAACGAGCAGATTGGCGAACTCGCCGTCGTTATTCGCAGCGTCTTCGACGTCAAACAATCCAGTGTCGAGAACACCGGAGGCAGTATCGCCATCCGCGCTCCGAAGGACATCATAAACGCTATCAATCTCACCCTTGCCGACCTCATCGATGGCGGCAGCGAAGTAATGCTTGATCTCAAGCTCTATGCCGTCGACCGCACCCATCAGCGCAACATCGGCGTTCAGCTCCCCCAGCAGATCGGCGTCTACAGCGTAGCTGCGGCAGCCAACGATCTCGTCGCCGCCAATCAATCCATCGTCACGCAGGCCATCGCGCAAGGGCTCATTCCTGCAGGCGCAAATAACATCACCATCGCTCTGGCACTCATCGCCTCCGGCCTCGTCCAGAGCAGCCTGCTTTCCAGTACCGTCGGCTTCTTCGGTGGCGGCATCACCGCTATGGGTGTCACCAGCACCCCCAATGTCGCCTTGAATCTCGGCCTCAACTCCAGTGACACCCGTGCCCTCGACTACATCCAGCTTCGTGTCGGCGACCGCCAAACCGGAACCTTCCGCGTCGGTACCCGCTATCCCATCACCACATCCACTTACACCAGTGGCATAGCCGGCTCTTCCTCTGCGCTCGCAGGCATCACTATCAACGGCGTCAGTGCCTCCACCCTCCTCAACCAGGCCACATCCGTCACGATCCCGCAGATCCAATACGAAGATTTGGGACTCACCCTGAAGGCCGTCCCAACCGTACAGAGGTCCGGACGCATCAGCATAAAGCTCGATCTGAAAATTGAAGCTCTAGCCGGCACCGCTCTAAACAATATCCCCATTCTCGGCAACCGGCAGTACGTCTCTGAAGTCACCGTGGCCGACGGAGAGTCCGCCATGCTCGTCAGTTCACTCAGCCGAACCGAGTCAGCCGCCGTCAGTGGTCTTCCCGGTATCGGCGAACTACCCGGCTTTCAAACCGCCACCGCCGTCAAGGTCACCGAAGGTGATTCCACCGAACTAATCCTGCTTATCACTCCCCGCATTATTCATCGGCGGCCCAACATCATGGCTGGCCCACGCATCTCGCTCAACCAGCCCCAGCAATCAGATTGAGTCCGTTGTCCAGCGGCAGCCACACCGCGAATACCGTCCCATGCTGCTCTCCCCGACTGCTTCTCATCCGGATGTGTCCGCCATGCTTCTCGACAATGCCTTTACTCACCCATAGTCCCAGGCCTGTTCCTGTCTGCTCCTTTGTTGTTTGAAACGGCTCAAACAAGCGCGCTCGGATCTCCGGACGGATACCCTCCCCTGTGTCGGCCACCGTCAAACGCACGCCCATCCGGCGGCTATGCGGATGACATTCAGGATGGAGCCGAACTAAAAGACGGCCGCCCTCCACGCTCATAGCGTCCAACGCGTTTCGAACCAGATTGTTTACCACCTGCCGGATCTCACCCTCCAGGCAAACAACTCTCGGCACCTCCATCAGCCTCAACTCCACACTTACGTTTCTCACCAGCAGCCGTCCCGTGTACAACGACATTACTGTGCGCAGCAGCTCTCCAATGTCTATCGCTGCAGCCTTGCTCTGTTGTCGATGGAAGCGCAGTGTCTGCAGCGTGATCTCGGTCACCCTTGCCAGTTCTTCCTGCGCAATCTCCGCATACTGCTGAACGTCATCCATCGACCCGGCATGCCGTACCAGATACAGCAGGTTCGTAATCGACTCCAGCGGATTATTGATCTCATGCGCGATCGACGAAGCCAGTTGACCCACGGCCGCCAGCTTCTCCGATCTCCGTAATGCCTCTTCCTGATTCTGTATCTGCGTCACATCCGTATTCACCACGACGCCGCCCAGGATCTCTCCTTTCAGCAGGATCGGTGCGCCCACACTACGAATCCACCGATCTCCTACCAGTGCCGTCTCTGTCGACGACTCGCCCTCCAGGGCTCGCTCCAGGGTCTGCAACTCCTCCGGGAATGCCTCTCCACTCATGTTCCGCGCGCGATGATTACACCGTACCGGCGCCGATCCTGTCGTTGCGACATACACACCATGAGGCATGCTCTCAATCACCGCATCCAATTGAGCCGTCCGCCTTTCGGCCAGATCGTACAGCTTTTGCAGCTCTTCCTGCTGTTTCTGCAATGCCGTCACATCGCGAAAGGTGACCACCAGGCCTATTACTTTGTTCCTCACCCGAACCGGTTGCGCCGATATCTCAGCAACAAACGAGCTTCCATCCTTCCGAAACATCGTGTCATTCAACCGGCGCAACGATGCATTGCTCAATAGCACCCCGGAGATGGGACACTCCGCATCTGGAAAATCGCGTCCGTCGGGATAGTGGTGATGCACCAACGCGTGCATATTCTTCCCCACCATCTCGTCATCGCTCTCAAACCCAAACGTCTTCACCGCCGCCGCGTTTGCAAACGTACACTTCCCCTTCAGGTCCACCCCCCATATCCCCTCGCTGACGGAATTCAGCACAGCATGCCACTGCTGAACCTGCTCCTGCGACACCGGTGATGTGATCTCTACCAACTCCAAATCCTCTCTTTTTAGGGTGAGATGCAACTTTGCAGCAGAACGTCAAATGAAAAGAGCAGTGGCCACCGATTGGCACATATCTCCTTTTGACCGCATCAAGATGCTTTTCTCTCGTCGCCTCTTAGTCCTACCTCCCCACGTTGACCATCCACAGCCGGACAGTTATACTTGATCTTGTGAGCGCGGGAGTAGCTCAGTGGTAGAGTGCTTCCTTGCCAAGGAAGATGTCGCCGGTTCGACCCCGGTCTCCCGCTCCAAAAAACCCCCTGCCTGCGGTACACTTCACCTACAATTCAGAGGGGCTCCAAGTGAATAGCCCACCCGAGGCGCGGTACCCAAGTGGTAAGGGAGAGGTCTGCAAAACCTTTATGCGTCGGTTCGATCCCGACCCGCGCCTCCAAATTCTCTAGTGTGGAAGTTCCCCAGAAAAATCCCTCAAACTACCCGAATAGGTAGCCGCGGAACATCTCTCCAGGCTCCATCTTCAAGTAATATCTCGCATAGTTCTATGCTCATCATTTTCATCAGTGTCCCCCACTGATAAATAAGAACTGCGCTTACAGAAGAGAGAGCCCTCTATGGAATCGCAACCCCGACAATCTCTATCATTCTGGCTCTTCAAACTTCTCCGTGGTCTATGGAAGGGGTTTGTATTCCTATGCAAGGTCTTACTCATCACCTGGCTAACCCTGGCGATTTATTACTCCAGACTTCCATGGTCCTGGATGCGTTTGGTGCTGGCTCTTGCCTTTATGGCGTTCAGCATCTGGGCCTTTTGGTTCACGCGCAGATCACGCATGTACTTTGTGTTTGCGGCGCTGGCTCTCGTCGTACTGATTTATTTCCTCTCCCTCCAGCCCTCCCATAATCGCAACTGGCGGACGGATGTAGCAGTAATGCCGCGCGTAACCATCGACGGAGACCTCGTTCGAATCACAGATGTCCGCAACTTCGAATACCGCACCGCGTCTGATTTCACCGTGCTATACGAGGATCGCGAGGTTCTAGTCTCCCATCTGACTTCAGTAGATTTCTTCATCTCTTACTGGATGCCAGGCCCAGTAGCCCACACCTTCGTGAGCTTCAACTTCGACAACGCGCCTCCCCTCTGCGTCTCCATCGAAGCGCGACCGGAGGTAGGCGAAAGCTTCTCTCCCATCCCCTCCATGTTTCGGAAATTCGATTTAATCTACGTCGTAGCTGACGAACGTGATGTAGTAGGACTCCGCACAAACTTCCGTCACGAGGACGTATTTCTCTACAAACTCAACGTATCCCCCGAGAGCGCACGTGCGCTCTTCCTCGTTTACCTCGACAGAATCAATCAACTCGCTGATAGGCCAGAGTTCTACAATCTGCTCACCAGCAACTGCACACTCAACATCATTCGTTATGCGCGGGCGGTCGGCAAACCGACCAGATTTGATATCCGCTATCTTCTCAACGGCCTCATGGATAGGTATCTCTACAGCCGAGGCTACCTGGACACGAACTTGCCCTTCGACGAGCTCCGTCAGCGTTCACTCATCAATAACGCCGCCCAGGCCGCCGGCAACAGTCCGGATTTCTCCCAGCTCATTCGCGCCAACCTACCCTCACGCCATCAATAAATTGCATGTAGCAACAAAATCGATGCGCACAGTATCCATTTTTATTGACAATGGATAGGGCCTGCCCACAGGACCCAGAGGAACTCGATGCGCATTATCAGCAACATTCAAAAATTCCTTAGCCATACACTCTTCTCTGTCGCCGCTCTCACCACCCTCATCGGAATCACCCAGCATCCCGCTCTAGCCCAGACCAAGCTCGACGAAGGAACCTACAAAACCCTCCTCGTCAACGTCGATCACCGCAAGCAGATCAGCCTCGACGGCGATTGGCACACCATCGTCGATCCCTACGGCTCCGGCCTCTTCACCTTCCACAACGAGCTTCGCAAAGACGGCTACTTCCTCAACGAACACAAGGACAACACCGAGTACGACTTCAGCAAGTCTCCCACCGTCAAAGTCCCCGGCGACTGGAACACCCAGAAAGAATTGCTCCATTTCTATGAAGGCCCTCTCTGGTATCAGCGCGACTTCACCTACCAGAAGAAACCCAACCAGCGCACCTTCTTCCACGTCGGCGCGGCCAACTACCGCAGCTTCGTCTGGATCAACGGCAAATTCGCCTGCCGGCACGAGGGCGGCTTCACCCCATACGACTGCGAAGCCACCGACCTCCTCCACGACGGTGATAACTTCGTAGTCATTGCCGTTGACGGCACCCGCCTCGCCGAAGGCGTTCCCACCCTCCAGACCGACTGGTACAACTACGGCGGTCTCACCCGCGACGTCGCACTCGTCGAAGTTCCCACGCACTTCATCGACGACTACGATCTCCATCTGGTCCGCGGCACCACCAATCAAATTGACGGCTACGTCCATGTCCTCGGTGCAACCGCCGGAGACAAAGTCAGCGTCTCCATCGCAACTCCCACGCCAACCAATGTCGAAGCCACCGTCGACGCCGATGGCCGCGCCCCCATCCACCTACGACCCGAAGGCCTCGAACTCTGGTCGCCCGAGCACCCCAGGCTCTACAACGTCCAGCTAAAAGCAGGAGCAGACACACTCGACGACGAGATGGGCTTCCGCACCGTCGAAGTCCACGGCACGCAAATCCTCCTCAACGGCAAGCCCATCTTCCTTCGCGGCGTCAGCATCCACGCCGAAGCACCGGTTCGCACTGGCCGCGCCTACACCCAGGAAGACGCCGATACCCTCCTCGGCTGGGTCAAGGAGCTAGGCGGCAACTACGCCCGTCTCGCCCATTACCCACACGATCAGCGCATGACCCGCACCGCTGACCGCATCGGTCTCCTCATCTGGTCCGAAATTCCCGTCTACTGGGCCTGCCACTTCGACGACCCGAACACCCTGGCCCTCGCACAGAGCCAGCTCCACGAGATGATCCGCCGCGACCGCAACAAGGCCTCCGTCATCCTCTGGTCCGTAGCCAACGAGACGCCCAATACACCCGAGCGCACCAGGTTCCTCACCACGCTCGCCAACAACGCCCGCGAGTACGATCCCACTCGCCTCATCACCGCCGCTCTTCTCGTCCGCACCAACGATATGACGAAGATCGTCGACGACCCTCTCGGCAAGCAGCTCGATGTCATCGGCGCCAACGAGTACGTCGGCTGGTACGAGCACAAACCCTCCGACATCGCCCAAACCAAGTGGCAGATCGACTACCAGAAGCCCCTTATCATCAGCGAGTTTGGCGCCGATGCTAAATTCGGACTTCATGGTTCAGCCGACAAACGCTGGACCGAAGAATTCCAGGCCAACGTCTTCACCCAGCAGCTCATCATGCTCAACAACATCCCACAACTCCGCGGCATGAGCCCATGGATCCTCATGGACTTCCGTTCACCCCGCCGCGTCCTTCCCGAGATTCAGGACGGCTTCAACCGCAAAGGTCTTCTCTCTGAAAAAGGCGAAAGAAAACAAGCCTTCTTCGTCCTCCAGAAAGCCTACAAAAACAACGGCATAGGCAAAGCCGAATAACGGCAGCATCAGGTAGCGTCTGTGATGTCGTCTTTTTTTGCGACGTCATAGACACTACGTCGTCGTCATCCTGAACGGAGTGAAGGATCCCTGTATTTAGCCGTTGCTTGTTTTATGTCTCTTATCTCTCTCGCTGAAGCTCGTAGCCTTTAGACAGCTTCAACCTTAAGCGGAGGAAGCATGATCAGCCATCATGTTTTCTCCGCCCCAAATCTTCACCGCAGTCCAAGGCTTCGCAGCCCCCGCCCAGAACACATCGCTCTTCGGCAGTCCCAACGGCAACCACGCCGCCGAACACAGATACAAACTTCCCGTCGAAATATACCCCTCGCCCATCGCCGGCTGATGCCCCGCAAATCCAATCGTCAGCCATCCCTTCGCATCGAAAGTCCCCGGCATCTCAATCATCCTCCGCATCACCGCCGTCAGAGCACACCGCACCTGCTCCGGCGACACCCCCTCCGGCAACTCTCTGCGCAAACTGATATCGCTCAACAAATGAAACGCACCAAACCGATACGTCAGCGATCGCCCAACCGCAGGAAACGTAGCCTCAGGACTGATCATCCTCTCCTGAATCGCTGCATACCGCCGCGCCCGTTCCAACGCCACCGGCTTCAGCGCACTCCAAGCCTCCGACTTCGCCGGCACCGTCTCCAGCACCTTCAACAACATCGGTTGAATCACAAAGCTGTTGTAGTAATCCCAATGAAAGTGAGGTCCATCGCCATACGTTCCATCACCCAGAAACCACTGCTTATGCATCTGGATCGCATAATCCACCCGCATCGAATCCCACTCTTCACCCATAAAGTAAAGCCCGGCCTCCACCATCGCCGAAAACAACAGCCAGTTCGACTGCCCCGGCAGCACCTGCCTCGTAGCTCGCAGCGCCTTCACCACATTCGCCTTCGTCACCTTGTCCAGCGGCTCCCACAACTGCTTCGGAGCACGCAGTATCCCCAGCACCAGAAACGCCGTATCCACGACAGACTGCGAAGTCACTCCAAACTTCATGTAGTCCGCCGAAGCCGGGTCCGTCCCATACCGAATCCCCGCCCGCGCCCACTCGCGATACCGAGCCTGCAACTCAGCTTCCGGTCCACTCACCTCTGCGCTCTCCAGCCAAGGCCCCAGTCCGGAAATAAGCCGCCCAAACGCCTCCAGATGCGTCGACATTCTCCGCTGCTCCACGAGCCCCGGCTGAGCCTCGACCGGCATCTTCGCGCGAAGTTGCCCCTTACTCACCGCCTCCAGCACAGGATCCGAAACCCGCTTCACAACCTCAATCCAATAAGTGCGATCATCACCAGTCACCGCCGCTTGCCCTGCCGCCTGCATCGGCACAGCAGACACCGCCCCCAACGCCAGAGCCCCCTTCAAAAAGCTCCGCCTGGCAACCTCATTTTCGTAGCTGATAACTGCCTCCCAAAAATCCCGACACCCAGTCTAAGCACTCACCTGCAAACCATCCACAACTCATCACTTTCCCCTTGCATTCCCGCTCTTCCCTACCCCACACTGAGAATGGATTTCCAAACAAAATTTCGTCACTACGCGGAGTCCTCTCTATGAGTCTCACCCGTCGTGCCTTCATCCAGCGCATGGCCCAGATCGGCGGCTATTCCGCTGCGTTCGCCACCATGCAGGCTCTCGGCCTCATCCCGGCAGCCGAAGCCTCCCTCCTCCCGCAACTCCCCGCCGACTTCGGCAAAGGCAAAAAAGTCGTCATCCTCGGCGCAGGCATCGCCGGCCTCGTCTCCGCTTACGAGCTCCGCAAAGCAGGCTTCGACTGCACCATCATCGAAGCCCGCAACCGCCCCGGCGGCCGCTCCTGGTCCGTCCGCGACGGCACTAAAGTCGAGTTCACCGACGGCACCGTCCAAACCTGCTCCTGGCAAAACGGAGGCTACCTCAACGCCGGCCCCGCCCGCATACCGTCCATCCACACCAACCTCCTCAACTACTGCCACGACCTCGGCGTCCCCCTCGAGGTCGAAGTCAACACCTCCCGCTCCACCCTCATGCAGGACCCCGTCCTCAACAGCGGCAAACCCGTCCAGCAGCGTCAGGTCATCCACGACACCCGCGGCTACCTCGCCGAGCTCCTCTCCAAAGCCGTCAACAAACACACCCTCGACGACGAGCTCTCCAAAGAAGACACCGCCCACCTCCTCGACTTCCTCTCCACCTTCGGCGACCTCAACGAGCAGGGCAAATACGTCGGCACCCCTCGCGCCGGCTTCGTCGTACCTCGCGGAGCAGGCCTCGCGCAATCCACCCTGCACAAGCCCCTCAAATTCTCCGAGCTCATCACCGCCGACCTCGCACGCGGCGAGCTCTACGAAGAACAAATCGACTGGCAAGCCACCATGTTCCAGCCCATCGGAGGCATGGACCGCATCCCCTACGGCTTCGCCCGCGCCCTCCCAACCGACATGATTCAATACGACTCCCCCGTAACCGAGATCACCACCTCCGACACCGGAGTCACCATCGCCTACACCAAGTCCGGCGCTTCCCAAACCCTCACCGCCGACTTCTGCATCTGCACCCTTCCCATCTCCATCCTCGCCAACATCAAAAACAACTTCTCCCCCGAAACCCAGCGCGCCTTCACCGCCATGCCCATGACGGCCCTCTTCAAGATCGCCTGGGAAGCCCCACGCTTCTGGGAGACCGAGAACAACATCTACGGCGGCATCTCCTTCCTCACAAACGTCATCGACCTCGTCTGGTACCCCACAGACAAACTCTTCTCCCCCACCGGCGTAGTCGTAGCAGGCTTCGGCTCCGAACGCGAAGACACAGGCGGCATGGGTATGGGCGGCAACAACACCTTCAAGCCCACTCCCTTCGGCGCACTCCCCACCGTCGAAGCCAAACTCGAAGCCTCCCGCACCGCCGTCGAAACCCTGCATCCCGGCCGCAGCCAACTGCTCACCAAACCCATCTACGTCACCTGGTCAAAGATCCCCTACTCCCTCGGCTGCTTCGCCAACACTCATGCGGCCAGCAGCGAACCCGCCTACGCCCAACTGGAAAAACCGCAAGGCCGAACCTACTTCGCCGGAGACTACCTCTCCCACTTAGTAGGCTGGCAAGAGGGCGCCCTACTCTCCGCCCACCACGCTATCGAACGCATAGCCAAACAAATCCACATCTGACTTTGCGGTTGCAGTTGCCCTCCTAGTCGCCCTCTAGCCCGCCACAAACGATCGGGTGCCCCATCTTCGGCGCAGCTTCATTGTCAAGTTCCATGACATGCTTTACAGGTTGTTATCAGGACATCCTTTACAGGTTGGAAGGTAGTTTGGGGTTCAGAGGTCCACTGCAGTGGACCTCTGAACCCCAAGGTCGATCTCTCGGATGAGG
>Ga0210396_10000132_pt1 | contig 132891 bp, 90 predicted proteins | sample IncBWH17OmetaG_FD_155466 | JGI IMG/M metagenome (GOLD analysis project Ga0210396, IMG submission 155466) | Forest soil microbial communities from Barre Woods Harvard Forest LTER site, Petersham, Massachusetts, United States - Inc-BW-H-17-O ...
CGCCGCCGCCACTTCCACCTACATCATCGGAACCGTTCTTCTGTCTTCCGCCGCCGCCACCACCACCGCCACCACCACAACCACTCCCGCCATTTGTACCGGATCCTCCTGCGCCTCCCGGCACATAAAAACAAGTCGTAATTGCTCCTGCTGGGCCGGCAGCGCCACTTGTACCTACTGGTCCAGGATTACCAGGGTTGCCATTTGTTCCGGGTGTTTCAGAACCACAGGCTGGGTCGCCGAAAGCACAACCCAATGAACAGGCTGGACCGCTACCTGATGCACCACCAGTACCGCCACATCCTAAAGACAAACCATCTGTACCCGGGCTATTGTTCGTTGGATCCCAATGTCCTGTATTGGCCCCAGCTCCTCCATCATTCCCGCTTGATCCAGCCCCTCCTGCTCCACCTCCCATAATAATTTCATTGGCATTACCTGGTACACCTCTTGTTCCGGTGTCACCTGGAGTCCCTGCACTACCGGCAAGACCAGTAAGGCCAGGAGAGCCGCTCCCGGTATTTACTGTACAGCGAGTTATATTATAAGAAGAACAAGAAGTAAGATAAATGCCATACACAGATATCTGGTTACCCGGTGCATTGGCTACATTCACCGTGATGTCCTGTAAACGGAATCCCGAAACCGAGTTTCCCATCAATCCGATCAGTGCATTATTTGCAGCCAAAACATTATTTGTATCCCTGCTTATTATGGAGGCTGTTGCATTGCTTTTTGTCCATGTACCGGCGGTAAAGCCTCCTTCAAGGGTTACGTTAGCAGGAATTGCCAACGTAGCAGATATTGTATAGGTTCCCGTTGACAGCCATAACTGATTGGCAGTTGGAGAAATCAGCGAGAGTCCATAAGTAAGATTTGCCGGGGTTGCCCTCGTGCCAGCTACTCCAGAGGAAGCTCCCCCTGGCGTAACATAAATGATATTACACTCCTGTCCTATAAGCGGATCGGAACAAAAATCAACAATCGACAAAAGAAAAATGAATCGAAGAAAGAGTAAATTACACTTCATGCCCGCTTTGTTTAATAATAAGATCAGCCCCCGTTAGGGTTGTTGTGAAATACTATATAAGCACAAGGATTCAGCAAATTAATGATTTTAAATGATAATTACGGATTTTAATACATTATACTCTTAAAAGAGCCTTTCATATCATATTTGCATGAAGATTATCTTAAGTGCCAATAATCCCGGATTTTTTTTCCTACTTTTAAGGTAACAATCAGAACACACTTTACGAGTATAAGATTTTTCCTTTTTTCAGGATTCTCCGGCTGTCCTTGCGGCTATACAATTATGGAGAACGCTGACCAGAGGTAATCAAAGTGCTGCATGATTCGGAAATCTACTTTCTCTTTTGGGGTCTTGTTATTTCTATCGCTATGTTCCTGGCAGGAATCAGGATATGCGCAGCAAATAAAAACCGCTCCGGATAAACATCCTGGACAAATTTTCCTGTCTTCACAAAGCAAGAGAAATCAAACCGCCTCACCGGGCTATTCTGCTGCTCCTTCCATTGCCTGGATCAAAAATGTAAACAGTCTCCGGAATAAAGTTTTTATTGAAAATAAAGGTCAACTCGAAGATCTTCAAGGGCTGGATGGAAACAGTATCCTGTATAGCTTCCGGGATGGTGTGACAGAATACTTCTTTACAAAAAAAGGAGTGACCTATCGTATTTCCAAAATGGAAAAAGCTTCCGAACGGCAATGGAACAAATTCTCCAAAAAAAATAACATACAGAACGAAGAAGGAGAAGAGGAAGATGACCAACATTTCATTACAAAAACCGCCGATGTTCAAATGAACTGGGAAGGGGGAAATGCTTCTGTAAGCATTGAAGCGGGGGATCGATCCCCCAATTACTTCAATTACCTGCTCCTTTATAAACAAACTCCTATCATCGGTCATGCAAGAGCCTACAAAAAACTGACCTACAAAAATATTTATCCGGGGATTGACATCGTTTTTACGATTCATCCGGAGGCCGGAATTAAGTATTCGTACTTTTTGCATCCGGGTGCCGACCCCTCAAAAATTCAGATGCATTACGAAGGGGCATCGCCTAAACTGGATGCAGACAATAATATTCTTCTTCCCACTTCTTTGGGCATAATTACCGATCATGCTCCTGTTTCTCATTTCGAATCCGATCAGGAAAGCCCCGAGGGGGCTGTAGCATCTGCGTTCCGACTTAACGATGCTCAAACGATAGGCTTCAGTCTTGCTCTGAATAAAAACAAATCCTTTCAATCTACTTTGGTAATAGACCCCTGGACCGTGGGGCCTCCTATTTCTGTGCATGAAGCGGCTGATGATGTTACAGTAGATGCTGCCGGGAACTCAATTGTTTATTCTATTGATACCACCACCGGAGGAAGCACACATATTACTAAATATAACGCTGCCGGTACACAGCAGTGGACCCTGGACCTCATCACAAAATTCGGTTATAATCAGATTTATCAGGGGGATGTAGCAGCTGACCCTTCCGGCAATATTTACATTACTATAGGGCTTGGTAATTTTCCAAACTATTACAATACCGTTAAAGTGGATCCAACGGGAACTATTGTCCTGTGGGGTGCCGCAACTCCCGGAGGCAGCACCACCGATCTTTATGAAACCTGGAACATTAGTTTTAACTGCGACTATACCAAACTTATTCAATCCGGAGGCGGTACCTACAATGGTGTCACCCGTTATCATAACCTGGGCGATTTTGAATCGGTAAATACTGCTACCGGAGCTGAAAGTTCTTTTACCGAAAACGACACCCTCGGCGATATCATTTCTACCTTCTGGGCTCCTAATGGCAACATCTATCACCTCTGTTCCGACAGCAATTATATGGCGCAGAAAAACCCGGCCACCGTTCCTAAATATACCAGTGGAGGACACAATACATTGGTTTGCTATAACCCGAATACAGGAGTCAAACTTTTTACAGCCCGCACGAAATACAGTTTCCGCGACTTTGACAAAAAAGCCCCCAACTCGCCGGGAATGAATGCGCTGACAGCTTCCTGTGCCTATGTGTACACTACTGATGGACTCAACCTGGATCAGTGGGATGCAACAACAGGCGTGCATATTCATACCACTACAATTACCGGGGGACAGAATGTAGCCTCCAATGGAAGCAGTACCACGCTCCAGGTAAACGGCGGGCTCGTAGTAGATAAATGCGGGAATGTATTTGTAGGATCCAACACCCATATTTATGAATATGATCCGAATCTGAATCTGATACACACCATTTCCGGATTGCCGGATATGGTGTTTGACCTGGCTTTCGGAGCAAATGGAGTATTATATGCCTGCGGGGGAATTACCGATAACACTTCTTTTGTTGCCGCAATTACCGTTGCTGCATGTACTCCTCCCGGCGCATTATCAGTTGCTGTTACACAACCATTATGTTCAAGTAACCTAGGGGTTGCTACAGCCAATCCTACTTTTTGCGGAGCGCCTTATTCTTATTCCTGGAGCAGCGGACAGACCACACAAACCATCAGTAATCTTTCTGCAGGTTCTTATACTGTTATTGTAAAGGGTTCTTTACTTTGTCCAACCTCTGCCGGTGACACTGCTGTTATAACAATCAATGCTCCTCCATCGGCATTAAGCGCTTCGGTAAGCCCGGTTAATATTACATGTAATGCTGCCTGCAATGGCTCCGCCACTGTTTCTCCTTCCGGCGGTACCTCGGCGTATACCTATTCCTGGACCGGAGGTGGCGGCACAAGCGCTACTGCCAGTTCCCTCTGCCCCAATACTTATACTTGTACCATTACCGATGCACATGGGTGCACAACTACTCAAAGTGTTACCATCACTCAACCGGCAGCTCTTTCCATTCCGGCACCAACTTCTACTAATCTCTCCTGCAACGCAGTCTGCAATGGATCGGCTACCGTGAGCCCAAGCGGAGGTACCGCCGCCTATACATATTCCTGGACCCCTTCAGGAGGAACAGCTGCTACTGCCCCGGCTTTGTGTGCAGGTACCTATACCTGTCATGTGACGGATGCAAACGGATGTATCAAAACACAGACAGCCGTCATTACCCAACCGGCAGTTCTTGGAGAAGCTCCTTCTCAAACCAATATATCGTGCTATGGATCCTGTAACGGCTCGGCGGTCACAACCGTTTCGGGTGGAACTACACCATATACGTATGCATGGACCGGAAACCCAAGTACTACAAATACCGCATCTGCTCTTTGCCCGGGTAATTATACCTGTACTATTTCCGATGCCAAAGGGTGTAACACCTCACAGGTCTTTACCGTTACCCAGCCGTCTGTTCTTTCCATCGCTCCCGCTTCGAGTACATCTACTTCCTGTACCGCTCATACCGGAACTGCCGGTGTTACTGTTTCAGGAGGTACGCCGGGATATACCTATACATGGAGTCCGGCACCGGGAGGTGGACAAGGAACAGCCAATGCTACAGGACTTGGCGCTGGCAGTTATACTCTTACCGTGAACGATACCAAAGCCTGCTCACAAACATATACCGTTGCCATTTCTGCAACCAATGCCCCTAATGCAACATTGGCTTCCAGTACCAATCTTACCTGTAACGCAAGCTGTACGGGAACAGCTACCGTCAGCGCTACAGGAGGAACCGGTGCCATGACATATTCCTGGACTCCAAGCGGTGGTGCCGGTGCTACAGCATCTTCTCTTTGCGCCGGAACCTATACCTGTTATGTAACAGATGCTAATGGTTGCCAAACAACCCAGCAAGCAACTATCACACAACCTGCAGCACTGGCTGCAACAACAAGCAGCGTTTCTGCCACCTGTAATTCAAATAACGGAAGTGCGAGTGTAAGTGCATCCGGAGGAACCGGAACACTTACTTATTCCTGGTCATCAACCAATCCTATTGGTGCCGGACAAGGGACTTCATCCATTACCGGTCTTACCGCAGGTACTTATACGGCAACAATAACCGACGGATCGGGCTGTTCAAAAAACACAACGGTGGCCGTGACTAATTCCGGGGCACCTTCTTCTTCCGCTGTACAAACCAATCCTGTTTGCAATGCCTCCTGCACAGGAGCCATTACAGTAACCGCCAGCGGAGGAGCCAGCCCCTACACTTATTCCTGGTCATCGGGCGGAAGTACAACCAATAGCTCTTCTAATCTCTGTGCCGGAATTTATACCTGTTATATACGCGATGCGAATAACTGTCTCGCCACCCAAATAGATACGATTCATACTCCGGCGGCGCTGGCCGCTCACCCTAGCTCAACCAACCTTTCGTGTAATAGTGTGTGTAATGGCAGTGCCGTGGTAGCTCCAACTGGAGGCTCTGCTCCTTATACTTATTCCTGGTCATCATCCCTTTCTGTTGCACCGGCATTGAATAATCTTTGTTCCGGATCCTATACCTGTACTATCAAGGATGCCAATGGTTGTAGTTCCGTTCAAACGTTTGCCCTTACACAACCCACTGCTCTTTCCATTGCTCCTTCACAAATCAATTTGTCGTGTAATGCCGTTTGTAATGGCAATGCAACAACAAACGTTTCGGGAGGCAATGCTCCTTATACTTATTCCTGGCAGGGGTCAGCTGCCACTACTCCATCTCTTACAAATCTTTGTGCCGGAAGTTATTCCTGTACTGTTACAGATGCCTCCGGGTGTAGCTCTACTCAATTGTTCACCATCACACAGCCATCTCTTCTTAGCAGCAGTGGTAGCAGTACTGCTGCTACCTGCCAAAACAAAAACGGTTCCGCCTCCGTAACTCCTTCCGGAGGCAGTGGATCTTATACTTATTCCTGGTCTCCAACTGGCGGAAACGGGCCTGTAGCTACAACTCTTGATTCCGGGGTGTATATCTGCACCATTACTGATTCATTGGGTTGTTCTGCCCTTGTAACTGACACGGTAAAAAACACGGGATATCTTCCGCATCCTGTTGTTACTTCCAGCGGGCCTCTCACCTTTTGTGCAGGGAATAATGTAATACTAACCGCTACGGGCGGAGGCAGTTATTCTTGGAGTAATGGTGCCACAACCAGTTCTATTACCGTAACTACTACTGGTAATTATACCGTTGTTGTAACCAATGCTTGTGGTATGGCTTCGAGTACAGATGCGATAACTGTTAATCCTTTGCCAAATTCATCAATAACAGGGCTTAACAATATATGTTCTGGCAATTCAAGTATTCTCACAGCCGCCGGGGGAACAAGTTATTCCTGGAGTACCGGTGCTGTTAGCGACACTATACATGTTACCGCATCGGGAAATTATACGGTTACCGTTACCAACAATTGTGGCAGCGCCACTACAGTTGATACAGTAAAGGTGAACAACGTAACTGCCCTGTTCAGGCCCGACACCACATTGGGATCAGCACCATTGCCGGTTACCTTTACAAATCTGAGTTCTGTGAATGCAACTACCTTTCAATGGAATTTCGGGGACGGAACTTCCGGAACAGGGCCCAATCCTATTCACACCTTTGGAGCTGCCGGTACATATACGGTGACCCTTACGGTGACAGATATCAACGGATGTACCTCCACGTATTCAGAAGTTATCGTGGTAAAAGATATCAACTCCTGGATTACGGTTCCCAATGTATTTACTCCCAATGGAGATGGCAGTAACGATATTTATCATATCAACTATCAGGGTATTTCGTCCTTCAACATGAAAATCTATGACCGCTGGGGAGTGATGATTGCGCAACTATACGCACCGGGACAAACCTGGGATGGATATACCATTGGCGGGGAGCGTGCTTCAGACGGAACTTATTATTATATCCTGAATGCAAAGGGAGATGACGGGAAGAACTATAATCTTACCGGCTACATACAGCTGATGAGAAATTAAAATCGCTGAACATTTTAGAAGAAGGGCGGTGAAATGTTTCCTTCAGATAAAAACATGCTGAAACACTTCCCATAGCTGGGGCATTTTTAAATCATCCAGCGTTTTGAGTTGTTCACAGGGGATGTGTGAATGGACTTCATAAATATCTTTCTCTTCTATGGCTCCCAGAATATGAATCGCCTTTTGATTCACGAAATCAAACTCCCATTCGTCGATAGCGCCTGTTGTGCTCACATAACTGTTATAAGCACTGATGAGCCATAAGTCATCGTCTTTAAAAACAAAATCGTAGCTCATATGTCCGCGTGAGCGCATAAAATCAATGCTCAGTGTATCTCCGTTAATATCCAGTTTTTCATACGGGTCGCCATGCAAAAGCCCGGCCTCACCGATACGATATAGAAACGAATTATCCTGAAGAGCAAGGGTGTATTTACCCGAAGCATTTTTCAGCAGCACCAATAATATACGGGGGTGGTCAAGTCTGCTGCTGCCATTAGGCCTTGTTTCCATAACGGAATCATCATATTCTATAACCAATGCTTTATCGGCAAAACCATCTTTGTTCAGATCGCCGGAAACACTATCCATTAAGGTCCATCCTTCGGGAATAAAATCATCTATGTCTTTGGCAGAGGAACGAATATCAGGGAAATCAAAATTTCTGGCCCCCGCAAGGGCAGAGAGAGAAAGAAAAAGAATTGCAAGACGAATGGTCTTCATACATTTTATACCTGTTCTAAATTTACGGGTAAATCAGAACACTTGGTCATTCATTCGTCGAAAAAAGGCTATCTACTGAAATTCAGCAGATAGCCTTCACAATTTTTAACAAAACCGTAATCCTTTTATCAGTTTCCTTTAAAACTCAGCGCCCCTATATCCACCACTTCCTTATTATCTTTCAGACGGAGGGTAATAACTTTTTTCACCTCATTGGGTTTTCCATAATTGGTATACAGCTCTGCCTGAACAGTTGCAGGCCCATAAAGGTTTTGCTGATGATTGCCAAAATAATTGACCTGTATATTATATTTTCCCTTGGAAGCTTTTTTAATAATAAACTCCTCCGGTCCATATCCTCCTGTAAAATCACTGGATATTCTTCCGCCTGCAACCGTAAGAGGGTGATTGTACATACACAATTCTCCATAAGGATCGGTAGTCCACAAATCAAGATCGCAGTCATTCGAATCCCAGTTTATCACCACTCTTACATCCACAGGCATGGCTGCAACAAGGCGCGGGTCGAGGGAATCGGGTCTTATATTTCCTCCTGCCACACCCAGGATATGATTTATTTCACAAACCACCAGACTTTCAATCTTTGGAAACCTTGGATCCCAGCTATGGTTGACCACTTTACACAGCCAATGTAATGCTTCCGGATATTCTTTATTGGCAGCCAGAGCAAGTCCAAGATCCCGATAGCTCTGAGGCTCTTCACTTCTTATTTTCTGAATTTTGCGGAAGGTAAGAATGGATAGATCCAGATACCCCTGCTGCTCCAGCCGGTGTGCCAATACCCTAAGCGCCTGATGATCTTCTGCATTCAGTTCGGCCAGGTTGGAAAGGATACGCACGGCTTCCTTGTTCTCTCCTTGTTTTGCAAAATAGTCGGACGCATCCAAAAAGAAAGAAGGAGTCTTTTTATAGCTTTCTCTTAGTTTGCGATAGGTTGCAAGCAACATCCCCGGTTTAGCTTCTTTCAGTTTGATCATATAAGGTGTCTGAGGATCCCAGGTTTTAAGTTCTATGACAGCATGGTTCTCTTTGAATTCACCACGACCTCTCCCCTCTGCTTTCTTATCCGCTTTTTCTGCACTCATATCATCCGCCAGTACAACGTTTTCATCCAGCGCTCTTGATTCATAAGATTGAGCTGAGCCGGCATTTGTTTCTCTTGATGCTCCGTTACTTGAAAAATTATAAGTAACTGCATTACTGTTTGTTATCTGTACGCTTTGCAAGCTCATTGAACCGGTGTTACCGCTCACGCTATCGGCCCTTATGGAATAATTATATCCATGAGTTCTCCCTTCCCCATCTGTCCATTTGAACCGGTTCGTATCGGGTTTATAATCCTTTTTCCACCATTCCTGACGTTCATTAAAATCATGCACCACGGTTTCCATATGTTCTTTATCTGATTTTACTTTGATACGGTGTTCTTCTCCTGTGCGCGCCAGATATTCTTCTCTCAAATTTCCCTCCGGTGGCATCACCTGATATTGCATATAATCTTCCAGACGATCAAGCACTAACAAGGAAGTATAACGAGACACAACCGAATATTTTTTTCCCAATGCTGCAATTTCTTCTTTATTTTTTTCTGCATTCCCTTCCAGTTCCTCCATTTTTTTCTGTGCCCATATAGCAGGCAAAATACCTTGCACGCTTTCAGGAACTTCACCGCCTGTAGCTCTGCTGAGCTTCACTTTCTCCGTTGCAACGATTTCCGACCCAAAACCGAAATTCAATGTGATTTCTCCTTCTGTTCCTTTCATCATTCCGGAAAAAGTCATGGTTCTTCCTACGTCTGTACTTATAGAAGGATATACCTGTGTGATGGTATTTCCATCATATGTTGCCGAAATAAAACGGTAAGGCTGTGTTTCCAGTTTCTGTTCCGCCTCCTGAGCGGTACAGTTAAGTGCATTGATAAACTGTCCGTTGGTAACCCGTACCAAATGACGGAGGTATTCGTAATCGGCCAACTGAGAACTGGTTATGGCCATAACCGGAACAGTACCTGTTATCATTTCTTCCTGTCCGAAATTGGACAGCCCATCGCTGAACAACAGAAATTCATCGCAGGAATATTTTTTCAGATTGATAGCTCCCAGTTGAGTGCCTCCGTCATAATCCAAACTATCGATTGCAGCATGCAACGCTGTCCATTGTCCTTTTTCTAATTTATATTCCGTGCTACTGTGAACATCACTGCTGAAAGTAACCAGACGCACCGATGCATCCTGTATCTTGCCGAAATACCGCTCCAAAATTTCTTCTTCCTTTTTAATGTTTCTTCCTGCTCCCGAACCGCTCACATCCCATAAGAGACAGATTTTGGATGGTAGTTTTTTTGCTTGTTTGTATTTAGCGGGTTCCAGCGACAAGCAGAACCAGGCCGAATCTCCTTTTCCCTTTTCCATAAATACCTTTTGAGTCTGTTCTGTCCGGGGTATATCAAAGGCAATGGGGATATTGGGGAGGTAGTCTTTCATTTTCTTCGATGCTGTCCAGGAATTGTTCCAGGAACTGAACTCCAATGTGGTGACTCCCTTTCCATACGTTTCCGGTTTCACTACCTGGCGAATCACTTCGGCACGAATGGAAAACTCATCGATTTTAGTCTGGTAATCCATCGGCAGAAAATATACATAGGCTCCTGGTGCTGACAAAAGTTCAGATTCAAACGTCACTCTTATATGTTTGCTGGCTTTGGCAAGAATAGGAAACACCCGTGCCCGGAAATTATTTCCGGCAGTCCATTCCAGTAGGCCCGGATCTATTCTTCTTCTTACCACCGACTCAAAAATCTGACGCCCCTCTGTTTTTCCTACTACTACTCCTTCTCTCATTTTCCCCTCCACCTCCAAAGCAAAACCTGATACCCGCTGTCCATCCCCCAATGGGAAACAAAACTCACCTTCAAGCTGGCGGTTCAGATCGTTATAGAAAGTAAGGTCGAGTGTAGTACGGGAAATGGTTCCTATCACCTGTACCTCCACCTGACAGCTGGTAATTCTTAAAGGGACGGAAGAGCTATCACCGGCCTCTTTTTTTACAAGCAAAGCAGGGGATTTTATCTTTCCCGAAGGAAGGGTAAAGAGCGAATCAGAATCTCCTTTTACCAGATAAGTCTTTTCGCTAAGTTGCTGTTTCCTAACAATTTGCAAGCCATTAGCAGCTTGAGGAGGAACGACGCCGGGTACAGTAAACAGAACCGTAGCTGTTCCTGCAATGGCGGGTAACAAAAAAAATTTGCTCAGTTTCATAGCAGCAGATTTAAGAGTAAATACCCCCATTAGATGCAGGGTTGTTTGACATTCCATAAACGCCCGTAAAAATTTCAGATTGATTTATGGAATTTAAGGCAGGCAACCGTCTCTTAAATCGACGTCCTAATAGGCAAGAGGGTGTCTGGGAGAGAATAGCACAATTATTCTATCTTTGAATAGCATCCCTCCATGATCTAACTTTTATGAAACTCAGACTTTTTATTCCTCTTATTTGTATCTTATTTTTTAACGGGTTAGAAGCGCAACGAAACAGGAACCTGACAGCATCCGTCAATACGTATATATATAAACTTAATGTCAAAGAGGCCGAGAATTTATTTCTGTTCCCCAAAACCATCATCGACTCCACCTTTTTTCACACCCTTTACGATTCCGTTCCTGTAACAGCCAATTATTCAAAAATACCAGCCGCGGGTCATTATCTGTTTGTAGTACCCGATCAGTTATCATTTCGCTACCAGGTGGTAACCATCACCTCCATGAATATACATGTGGTAAACACAGGAAAAGATTTTGCGCTGCGCATTACCGAGAAGGCGACTGACAAACCCGTAGCCGATGCGTCGGTAACCCTTTCCGGGCGATTGGTCCCTTACGATGTTTCCCATATGTCTTATCTGTTGCCTGGGAGCCAGAAAAACGGCAAGCTGAAAATAGAAGCCCGCGGCGAAACCTTGTTTCTTAGCACAAAGTCCGAGCGTTCAGCAAAAAGAGATAGTTACGACTCTTCTCCCAATGGCTTTATTGCTTTCAGTCGTCCCCGTTACCGTCAAGGCGATACAGTTAAACTCAAAGCTTTTATTTATTACAAAAACAAACCCATGCAGGAAGAACTGGAACTCCGGGTTAAGAAAGAAGAGTATTATTGGAAAGGACAAGGCACTATTTTTAAAACTCGTCTTCATCCGGTATCTCCCGGAGCCTATGTTTGTCAGTTTGTTGTGGGCGATTCATTTAAAATGGATCGTAAATACCCGGTTGAGGTTTATCGTACCAATAAGGTAAAAAAGGGGCGGGACAATCCGGAACTTTTCTCGAGCAGTTTTCAAACGGAAGATTATCAGCTTGATCAGACTAAATATTCCATTCGTACATCTAAAAAAACATATTCGGCCGGTGATAGCATAACAGTCTTTCTTTCCGGTACGGATTTTAACGGGCTTCCTCTTTTTGATGCTTCGGCAGAGGTGGAAGTGATAACCCATGTGATTCTGGACCCGGCTCTTGATTCAGAAGATTTTGCATTCAGTATCTATAAAAACACACATAGTCTGGAACCGTCAGGTGAAACCCGAATTGATCTGCCACCTGCCCGCTTCTCCTCTTCCGGTGTACAATATAAGGTAAGGGCCCGTTTCCGGAACAGTAATAATGAGCTTCATGCCGATTCCGCTTATTTTACCATTAAGCAGCAGGTACAACATATAGAGGTTGCCGATCATGATTCTGTGTATGAAATCACGTATTCAAAAAAAGGCAAAAAACAAAGTATGCTGGGCTCGGTCACCTTCGTTGGTAAGGATAGGGATTCACTAGGCACCATTTCCTTTACATTTCCGGGCACCGTACAACCTTTAGCCAATGTGAATTCCCTGCTTATAAAATGTGACGGCATACAGGAAGAATATGATCTGACTCCCAAACGTCTGAGTTTGTATGGTTATCGCAACAAAGATTCCGTTTTTGCCGGTGTGGAAAATCCGGGCGCTATGTTATTTAACTGGGAGCTATACCGCAACGGAATAAAAATCAAAGACAGCGTGGGCCGACATTTCAATTACAAAGCCTCCGATCCCGGACATACCCCCTACCGGATTATTACGCACCTATGTGACGAACGCATAAACGAATGCCAGGTACTTAATATTCTGCCCAAAGAAAAAACCTTGCAGGTGGAGATGAAGCAGCCCTCCGAAACCTATCCGGGCGGGGAGGCAGCTGTTAGCGTTAAGGTCCGTGACTACGATGCAAAGCCTGTTAAAGATGCAAACATTACACTCAGCTGTATCAATGCACAGTTTAATAGCCAGCCTCTTGCTTACGCACCCAATTATAATAAAAGCGCAAAATTGAAAAAGCATGCTTTTCGTACTTATCAGATATGGGAGGATGGGGTGCAGAACGATGCAGGCTTTAAAAAATATTGGTACAAAAGACTGAGACTCGACACCATTCCTTTTTATCATATCCATAATCCGGGAGCGTCTTTATACACGCATTATTTCCCGGTTTCTACCAACCAACCTCAGTTTGCACCGTTCATTGCTACAAAAAACGGTCTTTCTCGCATTTATTTCATTTATGTAGATGATCAGCCTGTGTTTGTACTCGGCAGCTTTTACTATTCCAAATACGGAGCCCATCAGGATCATTCGCCCTGGTCGTTTCTGGTACCGGAAGGGAAACACACGGTCCGATTACGCACCTATGACAAAGAATATACGCTTACCAATGTAGAGTTCCGAAAAGGTCAAAAGCTGGAGCTTTCTTTCAGTAAGGATCAGCCCCCATCCGGTATTGTTGCCGTTAAGAGGGGCAAACACCTGACAAAGGAGGAAAAAGAGGTGGTAAATAAAAATGTGTTGCTACTGGATAATATTGCCGGTTACTCCTACGAAGATCAATATTTCTGGCAGGGAAATAATTTTAAAGCGCTCCAGAGCCGAAGCTTCACCACTTTTCATCCAAATGACACCGTTCATTTTCAATTGAATGAATACAGTAAATCGTATGAAGGCAGCTTCGTCTTTCAACCCGGATTTGAGTATCAGATAGCCGGCTCCGAAGTAACGAAGAAACCCTATGTTTTTAATATCTCCAAACTGCATCGCTACTATTACTATAAATATCAGGATACGGGAGATACCGCCATCACGGCAGCAAGACTTAAAAAGAATTTTGAATATCTGTACGGAGACCGGCCATACGGTGCTTGTCCGGAAGGCACTTATACCGAAACAGAAAACGGAAGCTATCTGCTTCTGGAAGACGAAGGCCTGAGCGTTTACAGAATGGAGCTGGCACGTACCGATCAGTTTGATGGGGTGGTTGCCTTTCAGCGTGACTGGAGATCCCCATTCGGAGGGCAAAAGAAAAAAGTAGAGAATCTGAAACCAGGAATTTATAAAGCCACTTACTATGATGAGAAAGGAATTATTTTGTCAAAAATTCCATTCATATTCAGTCGGGAAAAATGCACCTCGACAAAGTGTACAAGAAAGATTTCAAACCGCTTGCTTCCTTACACCCGGAAAATGTGAAATGTGATGTATATGATTTGAGCTACACAAACACCCCTTTGCAAATATCCGGTTCGTTTCTGGCTGCAAGGAATACGGGCGATATTACCACGTATCTGATGCATAACGGTCGTGTAGAAGGCCAGATGAAAAGCGATGCTGCCGGAAACTTCCTGGCAAAGGTGAAAGAGCCCGGCATCTATGATCTCTTTGTGGTGCCTGATACTACTTATAAGAATATAACTATTTACAGTCTTACCGTAAGCGAAAACTGTTCTCCTTCATTAAAAATACGGCTCTCTCCTACATACGATAGCATTCATCATTTCTCCTCGTATAATCTGGCTTATCAGGGCAAGAATATTGAACTGCATTCCCATATTGCCAGCGGTGCCGCATTAGAGGTAATTCAATGCAGACATAAAACCCAAACCCCACATCCGCTTGAGCATAGCTTCTGGATGGCCGGGCAGAATTCTTCTCCTCAAGCGTATTATGACGAAACCCAGTTGGAAGTGGATGGAACCACGCTTTACTCTTATAATGGGCGTCGTCATATCTTCATTCATCACCGGCGCAGAGCTTCTTTTTATCGCAGCCGGTATAGTACTTTTGGTTGGGCGGGAGGTAAATCAGGAGGATTCGAAAACAGACAAGTGATGACGGAAGAGGATCGCGACGGAGCAGAAGATAAGGACTTAGCAAGTGTATTGTATACCGAACCTGGTGTACTTGCCAACCAGAGTGTAGCGCTGCAAGAAGTGACTATTTCTACCCGGGGTAGCAGAGCCCGCCTTGGAAAATTTAGCCACGATCTCAACCCCGACTACCTCTCCGATCCAAGTTCTTTCAGCGCCGACTCCACCCGGAACGACCGCTTCATTCCCAAAAAACAAATGCGCAAAGCTTTTTCCGATTGTGCTTACTGGCAACCCAATCTGTTGACGAATGATAGTGGGCAGGTACAGTTCCGTTTTCATTTTCCCGATGATGTTACCGGTTGGAAAGCAGGAGCCATCGCTATCACGGCAAACAAACAAAGCGGTGAGGCAACAGCTTTTACCAAATCATACAAACCGCTTCTGGCCAGTTTAAATACGCCTCGCTTTCTTCTTCCCGGCGATTCAACCCTTATCATCGGAAAGGTGATGAACTATGGAAAAACACCTTTACGTGTAAAGACGTTGTTTAAACTGAAAAACGAAACCCTTAGCCAGAGCACCCAGCTCGTCAGCAATGGTTTCAATCAAAGCCAGCTCATCGTAGCTCCGACTGAAGATAGTTTACGGTTTGAATATTCCCTGGAGTCGGCCGGAGGTTATTTCGACGGAGTACAGCAAACCGTTCCCATCTGCCCCATCGGAACAGAAGAATCAAAAGGGGTGTACTACTTCCTGGAAAAAGATTCGGTGTTTCATTTTACCCTCGACAGTCCAGGTGCTTATACAGAAATAACCGTTCTCGATAATGACCTGGATGTACTCATAGCCAAAATGAAAGACCTGAGTAACTATCCTTATTACTGCAATGAGCAGATGGCCTCCAAACTCAATGCCCTGCTCCAGCAAAAAATTATTGACGAAAAAATGGGGCTCTCCTTTAAAGGCGAGAAAGAAGTAAAACGTCTTCTTCATAAACTTGAAAAAGCACAACGCCCCGATGGATCCTGGGGGTGGTGGGACGATGCCCCTTCCGGAAACATATTCATGACTACCTGGATCACCCATGTACTCGGTCTCGCTTCCAGAACATCATACACAACTTCTTCCTTACAAAAAGGACTCGACAATCTTCGTTTCCAACTTCCGGCCCTCAATGGCTCCGAATTACTTCATGCCATGAGCGTTCTTTCCGAAAACAAGAATCTCTCTGATGCAGCGAAATATATAGCAGAGGCTCAAAAAGAAAAGAATCCCTCTATGTGGACCCGCTATACCCTTCTGCTTTTAAAACAGCAAAACGGAATTAACATCGATACTGATCTTGCCATGATGCTGAAAGAGAAAAAAGAAACCGTACTCGGAGGATGTTACTGGGGTGAGCCAAGTACGGACTGGTACGACAATAGGAATCAGTTAAGCCTGATGGCATACCGTATTCTGGAAAAAGAAAAAGGGCAGGAAAAGAATGTACAGGGAATCCGTAACTATTTTCTTGAACACAGCGATGCCAATACCTGGCGCAACACCTATGAAACAGCCAGTATTCTGGAAACTATTCTCCCGGCTATCGTGGGCAAATATGATCCGAAGAAATCAAAACCAACAGTAGATATAAGCGGGGGAATGACAGCCTCTGTTAAAGAGTTCCCTTATACAGCCCGCGTTAAAACAACGGACAATACCATACAGGTTACAAAAAAAGGAGGCGGCGCTGTTTACTTCTCTGCATACCGGAAAAACTGGAATACACATCCGGAGAAAAAGGAAGATCTCTATGCCGTTAAAACATGGTTTGAGGAGAATGGAAAAAAATCGGAGAACTTGCCCGCGGGACAGGTTACAACCATGAAGGCAGAAATCGTGGCCAGAAAAAAAGCCGACTATATCATGATTGAAATCCCGATCCCGGCAGGTTGCAGTTACAATAATAAAAACCAGCCCTATGCTGCCTATGAGATACACCGCGAGTATCTGAAAAACAAAGTACTTATCTTTTGTGAGTCATTACCTGCCGGCACCTGGACCTTTGATATTTCATTGCAGCCTCGCTACACAGGAAATTATACGCTCAATCCTGCTAAAGTAGAGCTGATGTATTTCCCCTTGTTTTATGGGCGAAATGATATCCGACGGGTGAAGATCGATTAGCTGCGGATTTTAATCCAGAGGCAAATCGTATTTTTCCCAGGCTGTAAGGCCTCCATCCAGCTCATATACTTTCAGGAAACCTGCCTTTTTCATTTCTTCCATGGCTTCTGAGCTCCGCATTCCTGTTCCGCAAAACAGGAAATAGGTTTTGTTCCTGTCCAGCTTTTTAATATGAACGGTAAAATAATCCGGGTTCATCACATTGATATTGATAGCTCCGGGGATGGTGGATGTCAGGAACTCTTCCGGCGTGCGCACATCCAGCATAATACCATGCATGCGTGCACATCGAGGCTTAAACTCGGCAGGTGATAAGGTGTTTGCTGAACGCTGGGCTGTTATCGTATTAAAACTCAAAAAGAGCAAGGCGAAATAAAAAGCAATCGTTTTCATAATAAAGCGTATTCTGTTTAATTGTTTAATAAAAGTCCGGCGTTATTGAATTCTTTTGAAGAGCATTTGTCAATTTATTGCCTGACTTTAATCAGTTACTTATTCCTTATTGATGCTCCCTTAACCAGACAAATAAACTATTTATCATGTTCCATATTTGAAACATCAATAATAGAGAATATTCCTTTAGTAAATGTGTTTCCGTATTAACCCTTTGTAATTTATTTTCCACCTCCTGTCCACCGTTCAACTTCCAGCAATACAAGCATAAAAAAAAGGAGATCAGCAAAATAGTTTTTACATTGATCTACAGTCTTTCTCCATGCAACGCAGCCTTTTTTTCATTTGCTTTCTCGTCCTTCTTTCTTCCGCATTTCCGGCTCAGGTTTATAATTCCTGGACCTGGGTAAACGGTGACAGTGCTATGAATGGCCATACCGTATATGGCGCACAAGGTGTGGCATCGGCAACAAATTATCCGGGTATACGGTATGAAGCCGCTGAATGGAAAGATGTGAATGGGAAATTCTGGATCTACGCAGGTTACGAAACCACCACCCCCTATGATCATGCGGATATGTGGAAGTATGATCCGGCAACCAATATGTGGACCTGGATGTCGGGTTCGAATGTAAGCGGAACGGTCCCTTCGTGGGGAACAAAAGGTATCCCTTCGACTTCCAATCTCCCTGGCGTCCGGCGCCTGGCTCCTGCTTCCTGGACCGATCATAATGGTAAGTTCTGGATGTTCGGAGGTGGTAACACAGCCGGCAGTTATTTTTATAATGATATGTGGAAATATGATCCCGTTACCAATCAGTGGACCTGGATGAATGGCACCAACACCACCAATGCCACAGGAGTATATGGTACAAAAGGAGTATTTGCCCCCGCCAATACTCCGGGCGGAAAAGTTGAAACCGATTGCGCCGTAACCGACAGTCATGGAAAACTTTGGCTGTTCGGAGGACAAGGCATAGACTCTACCGGTTTTGTATGGAGACATAGTAATGAACTCTGGGCTTTTGATCCCTCCACAAACCAATGGGCATTCATGGGAGGAAATAAATTAGGCGATCAGAAAGGTGTTTACGGCACCATGGGTACTGCCGCTGCCACCAACTGGCCAGGCTGCAGGCAGATACATCTGGGATGGATAGACAGCAAGGATCAGATCTGGTTTTGGGGCGGACGTGGATATGATGCCACCGGTGCCATCAATCCCCTGAACGATATGTGGATGTATAGTACTACTACCGGATTATGGACCTGGATGAGTGGAACCAATGCCTCCGTTACAAATCCATCCGGAAATTACGGCACACAATGCGTACCCGCAGCTTCCAATATTCCCTGCCAGCGTATTGAGGCCCGTGCACACTGGACCGATAACTGTGACAACCTCTGGATGCTGGGCGGTTCTTTTTACGATGGAATTATTGGACAGGAAGATCGGAACGATTTGTGGAGATATAATACGAAGACCAACCTGTGGACCTGGGTAAGCGGCGATAACACAACCAATACCACCGGCGTGTATGGCACCAAAGGTGTGGCATCAACAGCTAACAAACCCGAATCCATGGAAGGAGCCAATGCCTTTTATGTACTGGGAGATGGTCTCTGGCTTTGCGGCGGAGCCAACTGGCACGATCATGGAGTCGGGCTTTTTCATTCTCCGTCATTTTATAATCATTTTGAAGTTTGGAAATATGTGCCCGACAAGCCGTCTGCCGCTTTCTCCTTTACCGCCGGCGCAGGATGCGGTTCACAAAAAGTAACTTTCACGGATAACAGTATACCTAATTGCAATGAAATAAAATCCCGTCTCTGGAATTTCGGCGATCCTTCATCCGGCACCGCCGATACTTCTACTCTTCCCAATCCAGTACATACGTATGGAACTGCAGGAACCTATCAGGTTAAACTCATTGTTTATAATTGCACGCTGGGTAAAGACTCCATTACCAAACCGGTCATTGTTGCTGCTGGCAGCGGACAAACGGTTACACTCGCTGCTCAAACCAATCCTGCCTGTAACGGATCAACCAATGGAAATGGAAATGCAACCGTAACTGTAAGCGGTGGCACTGCTCCTTATACGTACAGCTGGAGTCCTGCCGGAGGCACAAGTGCAACGGCTACCGGATTAGGGGGAGGAACATTCACCTGTACCGTAACAGACGGAGGTGGTTGTATTCAGACACAGACCGTAACGCTTACCGCACCATCTGCCATTTCGGCCTCGGCTTCGGCAACCAATGCCACCTGCGGAAATAATAATGGAACCGCTTCCACCGCTGCTTCCGGTGGAACAGGAACATTGAGTTATAGCTGGACTCCTTCCGGTGGAAACAGTGCAACAGCAACAACACTTGCCGCAGGAACCTATACTTGTACCGTTACCGATGCTAACGGATGCAACAAAACCATTACAGTGGCCGTGAACAATACCGGAGGGCCAACCGTATCACTCAACACACAAACCAATCCTACCTGCAACGCATCAACAAATGGAAATGCAACGGTAAGCGTAAGCGGTGGCAGCGCTCCTTATACATACAGTTGGAGCCCCGCAGGAGGTACGAGTGCCACGGCCACCGGATTAGGCGGAGGAACTTTCACATGTACTGTAAAAGATGGAGGTGGTTGCATTCAGACACAAACCGTAACGCTTACGGCTCCTGCCGCTATTTCTGCCAGCGCATCGGCAACCAATACCGCCTGTGGAAACAATAGCGGAACAGCCACCGTCACCGCTTCGGGTGGGACAGGAACATTAAACTATAGCTGGGCTCCAAGTGGTGGAAATGCAGCAACCGCAACTGCCCTTGCAGCCGGAACGTATACTTGCACCATCACTGATGCAAACGGGTGCAGCAAAACTACAACTGCTGCCGTGAACAATACCGGAGGACCAGCCGTATCACTCAGCACGCAAACCAACCCTACCTGTAACGGATCAACCAATGGAAATGCAACCGTAACTGTAAGCGGTGGCACTGCTCCTTATACGTACAGCTGGAGTCCTGCCGGAGGTACGGGCTCTACAGCTAACGGATTAAGCGGAGGAACTTTCACCTGTACGGTAACAGATGCGGGTGGGTGTATTCAAACACAAACCGTCAGTCTCACGGCTCCTTCTTCTATTACCATCACAACTGCTTTCACTCCTTCCAACTGTGGCAGCAGCAACGGAACAGCTACCGCTTCTGCTTCAGGAGGAACCGGAGCATTCTCTTATTCCTGGTCGCCATCAGGCGGAACAGCAGCAACAGCTACATCACTTGCAGCAGGCACCTATACCTGTACCGTTACCGATGCGCATGGTTGCAGCAATACGAATACGGTTGCCGTTACCAGTACCGGGGGGCCAGCAGTAACGCTTGCATCACAAAACAATCCGCTTTGCAATGGAGCTGCTACCGGAAGTGCTACTGTGAATGCCAGCGGAGGTACGAGTCCTTATACCTACAGCTGGAGTCCTGCAGGAGGAAGCGGAGCTACAGCCGCCAATCTTGTTGCCGGAACATATACGTGTATGGTAACGGATGCCGGGGGGTGTACACAATCTCAGACACTCACGCTTACGAATCCTGCTGATATTACGGAAACTATTTCTTCCGTTCCTGTATGCGGATTGCATAACGGATCGGCTAGTGCCACTGCAAATGGTGGTACAGGAACGCTTACCTATAGCTGGACTCCCTCTGGTGGCAATACAGCCAATGCTTCGTCACTTACATCGGGAGTGTATACTTGTCTGGTAACTGATGCCAATGGATGCACAGCCACGACCACAGCAACAGTTAAGGCCGACAGCATTCCGGTGGCTTTTGCCGGAACAGATACCACCATCGGTATTGGATCCGTTACTATATTAAATGCAAACGGAGGAGGCACTTATTTATGGAGTCCTGCATCCACACTCAGTTGCTCCACCTGCACGCATCCGGTAGCAACACCATTAGCTACAACGGAATATTGCGTAAGAGTAACTAACAGCGGAGGATGCGTGGATAGTTCTTGTGTTATTATTACGGTTGATGCTACCTGTGGAGAAGTGTATGTACCGAATTATTTTTCGCCCAATGCAGATGGAGTGAATGACTATCTATGCGTATACGGACAGTGTATACAAACAATGACCATAAGCATTTACGACCGCTGGGGCGAATGTGTATTCACCTCCACCAGCCCATCCCAATGCTGGGACGGGACCTTTCACGGGCAACTCATGAATACCGCAGTATTTGTCTATTATCTGCAGGCCACCCTACTCAATGGTCAAGTGGTAACGCAGAAAGGAGATATCAGCCTGGTACGCTGATGAGCGTTTATTTAGGCTCGTCAAAATTAAACATCCACTGCACTCCGAATTTATCGGTCAGCATTCCGAAATAAGCACCCCAGAATGTTTTCTGCATCGGCATGGTTTGTTTTCCTCCAACGGAAAGCTTGTTATAAAACGAATCAGCCTGTGCAGCATTTTCGCAATTAATGGAGATGGACGCATTCTGTCCCACCGTTACAGCACGATCAGGTGTGGTATCGGAAGCCATCAGCGTGATTCCTTCTCTTTGAATATTGGAATGCAGTACCAGTTTTTTTCCGCTGGCAGGAACCTCTACTGGTGAATCACCAAAATCCATCATCTCGAGCTTGCCGCCTAAGCAATCATTGTAAAAAGTCATGGCCTCCCGGCAGTTGCCATTGAAGGTGAGGTATACATTGGAAAATAATTTGTTTGACATCGTTTTGTGGGTTTGTATAATGTTGATCAGTAAATATAGGATGAAATTGTATTATTTACTGATTTCTGCATCGGAAATAGACTTTATTAACCTACTTTTAATAAGGCTATCTATATCTGTTTTTATTACTCTGCGGGCACTACCTCGCGCATAATATTAATGCCATGAAAAAAATTTATTTTCTCTGTTTCATAACCCTCAGCTCATTATCCATCACAGCACAAAATTGTTTCTGGGCACATGGCATCGGTGGATCTGTAAATGATCAATCCAACGCGGTTGCCTTTGATCTTTCCGGCAATGTATTCAGTACGGGATATTTTTCAAGTCCCAGTATCATCATCGGCAGCGATACTTTAAAAAACAATTCCGGTGGAAATGAAAATTTTTTCCTTGTAAAATATGACTATACCGGCAATGCATTATGGGCACGAAGCGCTGCAGGTTCTATAACCAATATGGGCATGGCTGTTGCTACCGATCAACAAGGTAATTCTTATGTGTCGGGGTACTTCAGAGCCTCCACTATTACCTTCGGAACTATTGTGCTCACTAATCCCAACATAGGCACTGCTGTCATGTTTATTGTTAAATATGATCGGAATGGAAATGTAATATGGGCCACTCAGGAAGGCGGGTATACCACCAATGATAATATTTGTAATGCCCTGGCTATCGATTCGCATAAGAATCTGTATATGACCGGACGTTTTCATGGTACAAAAATTTTCTTCGGCGTAGATACCCTCTTCAACAAAGGTGGTGCTGATATCTTTATCGCCAAATTCGATTCTCTTGGAAATCCTTTATGGGCAAGAGGAGCGGGTGGAAGTCAATGGGATATAGGGCGCTCAATTGCTGTGGATCAGACAGGGAACTCCTATACCACCGGAGATTATATAAGTGATACCATCCGGTTCGGGACAACCGCTCTTACTGTTCATGATTTTGGAACGGATCAGGTCTTTACTGTCAAATACGACCCCAACGGAAATCTGATATGGGCCAAAACATTCGGCGGCAACCAGGCCAATATCGGTATGGGAATTACTACAGATGCAGGACAAGTATATGTCACCGGTCAATTCAATAGCACAGATCTTACTTTTGGAACTACGGTGCTTCACCTCAACGGGGCAAATAATATTTTTATGGTAAAATACGATGCGAATGGAAACCCGCTTTGGGCAAAAGGAATGGGTGGAACCGGTACTGACTGGGGGCAGGGAATAGCTGCCGATCATAAAGGGCGTATCCATTTCTCCGGATCTTTTCAAAGCTCAACGGTTATTTTCGGACCGGATACGCTTACTTCTGCCGGAGGCCAAAGTGCATTCATTGCCCAAGCCGATACAGCCGGTCATATATTAAATGCTTATTCACCTGGTCATGGAATCACGGCAGCGATAGCTGCAGATACTTCCGGTCACACTTGTTTTTCAGGTTATTTCCAGACGTCCCAAACATATAACGGCACCACCATCAACAGTGTTGGGTCATACGATGCCTTTGTTGCCGAAACATATCCCTTCACGGCTCCGGTTTCTTCTTTCACCAATATTCTTTGTTTCGGACAAACAACGGGAAGCGCTACTGTTACCGTTTCCGGCGGAGTTTCTCCTTATACTTATTCATGGAACTCGGGATCTTCTGCTTCCAGCGCTTCCGGTTTAGCTGCGGGACCACATACAGTCCAAATATTGGATGCATTGGGATGTAAAGTAAAAACTACCGTTATGCTTACACAACCGGCCGCAGCTCTTACTGTAAATACAACATCAGTCACTGTCAATTGCAATACAAACACACACGGTTCTGCCTCTGCAACTCCTGCCGGAGGAACTACACCGTACACTTACTCCTGGAACAACGGACAAACAGGAGCCTCCTTGTCAGGTGTTCCTGCAGGTGTTTATACCGTTACCGTTACTGACGCCAATGCCTGCCAGGCCGTGCAATCAGATTCTGTAAAGCTGAGCCCCGTGAGCATTCCTCCCATCTGTATGGTTACTGTAGACTCTCTTTCTGCAAACAATGTCATTATCTGGGATAAAACTTCTTTTACCGATATAGACAGTTTTATTGTGTACCGCGAAATTACCACCAATAATTATCAGCGAATAGCTGCCATTGCTTATTCCGATTGGAGTGAATTCAAAGACACGGTTCGCACCAAATATTTTCCAAATACCGGCAATCCCAATGCAGGTACTTACCGGTACAAAATTACGGCCCGCGACAGCTGTGGCTATTACAGTTCTTTCTCTCCTTACCACAATACCATTTATATACAGAATACAGGCGGCACTTTTTCCTGGGTTCAATTGTATACCATCGAAAATGGTGCTAACCCAGTAAGCAGTTATGTGCTGATGCGCGATGATAACAGCACGGGCAGCTGGCATGCTGTGAACAGTGTTGCCGGTACGCAACAAACGGTTACCGATCCTTCCTATTCTTCCTGGGTGGCAACAGCCTCCTGGAGGGTACAGACTATATGGAGCATTACCTGCACACCTACACACAGTATGCTTACAACAGGACTCACTTCGTCCTACTCCAATGTTCTTGGTAAAACCGTGAATACCGGTATCCAGTCCCTGTCCGACCCCTTACAGGTTTCCATTTACCCTACTGTTGGTGACGGCTCCTTTATGCTGGACGCCAGCGGGCTTAATTCAACAAGGCTAAACGTTGAAGTATATTCTGCACTCGGCATGTTGGTGTATCAAACCCGGGTAAATGAACCCATTGCTAATATTCATCTTCCTTCGGTTAGCAGCGGAATGTATTTCGTACATATCAGTGGTGGAGATAAACAAACGGTGAAACGATTGGTGATAGAATAATCTGCTGCTGCGCATATACCACCTCTTTATTCAGAGATCCGATCTCCTCCTTCACCGATTGGTACAAAAGGCATACATATACCATCTCCTTGTCCACATATAACACCTCCTCCTTTACAAATTGTATGTCCTCCTTCACCGATCCGTACTAAACCTTCACCGATACCATCTCCATTGTCACAAATCCTGACAATTCCTTCACCGATACCATCTCCAACTTCACGAATTGTATCTCTTCCTTTAGCTATAGACTATTTTCCTTTAGATAAATAGTCTCCTCCTTTAACCATAGTACCTCTTTGTAAGAGGGCACATGCTCTATTCGTGAATTTAGATCGGATTTGCGGACAGATTGACAGTATTCCTGAACCCTTAGATACAATCGTCGAAGGAAATGTTTCTCTTCTTTTACCTGGAGATGCTCTTCATGTACCGAAAGGACAAATTCTCAAATAAATTGTCAGGATTTGTGACAACAAAGGCACTTTCTCTTCACGAGGAGATACAATCGGTGAAGGAAAAGACTCTCCATCTAAAGGAAAATAGTCTTTTCCTTTAGATGGAGAGTGTATCGGTACACCGATAGCACCTATTCTCAAGTTTCAGAATAAAATTTGCTGACAAATTGTCTTTCATAGTGTCCTTTGCTATGAAAGATTATACTTTTTAATCTGTACGATACCCTGCACTTCAATAGCAACAGCCTGGATCGCTTATTCTACTTATTTTCTAATAAATATCAAAAGCAGTATTTCAGCCTACATTATTTTATGTCATTGTTATTGCAGATAATTCTACCTACTTTGTGCATTCCATTTTATAAATGGATTTTCAAATTACTCGCACAATTCAATTTTATGGAACGCATCAGGACGAAGGTCAATGAAATTTACATTGACCAGCAGGGCATTCTTCATGTCACTGTTTTAGAAGGGGCTTTCCTCGATTTGGAAGACATGGTTGCCACCGAACGTGTTTTTGAAACACTTACCGGAAATAAACCCATACTGGCACTGGTTGATGCCCGAGCGTTTCATACCCTTACCAACGAAGCGGTAAAATTCATGAGCGCCAATTTCAGAAATAAGAACCGGATTGCTACCGCCATCCTTTCCGAAGGCGCAGCCACCCAGCTTATCGTGAATCACATGACGATGCTCGATAAAACTGCAAGTCCAGCAAAAACCTTTAAAGAAGAAGAAGAGGCCATTGCCTGGCTGCTCACATTCAAAGCATAGACGCTCCTGCATCATTTTTGGCGCCTTTGAAGATTGGCTTTCTTAGCCTAACTTTAGTCTCCGAAACTCGATGCTCCGTGAACCTTCGTTTTATTTTTTCCCTTCTGGTTCTCACCCATACTATTCCTTTACAGGCTCAGCTTGGTAAGGAAAGCTGGCACTGGCAATTCGGATTTCACAATACAATCGATTTTAGCAGCGGAGTTCCTGTTGTATCTTCCGGCGCACTTTCTGTTATGACCGGCTGTGCTTCCATCAGCGATAAAAACACCGGAGCCCTTTTGTTTTACTCGGATGGAAGTATCGTTTGGGACAGAAACAATAATCCCATGCCAAATGGAACGGGTCTCATCGGCGGTAATGGCGACGCCACCCAGGCTGCCTTAATCATTCAAAAACCCGGCAGCACAACGCTTTATTATCTCATGACCTGTGATGATCGTGTATCTGCTGTCAATCAGGGAGTTCATTATTCCATCATTGATATGACGTTGAACGGTGGACTGGGTGATGTATCGCTGAAAAATCAAGTCCTCACTCCGCCACCTGCAACCGAAAAACTCACCGCCGTTAAACATTGCAATGGAGCCGATTTCTGGATCATTACCCATTCATACAACAGCAATGCATTTAATGCTTATCTGATGAGCGCTTCGGGGATCAATCCTGTGCCGGTAGTTTCCAATGTGGGCACGATTCAGCAAGGACCCGTAGATGAAGCCAGCGGATACCTGAGACCATCACCCAATGGAAGATACCTCGCTTATACCATTGAATACAGCTCAGTTTTTGAAATGGCCGATTTTGATAATTCATCCGGCGTAGTAAGCAATCCCTTCACCGTTATCTATCCCGGCACGACCGGTACCAATGGCACCCACTTACCTTATGGTGTTGCCTTCTCAGCCGATAATTCCAAAGTATATGTAAGTGATTTTAAGGGGCCCATTTTTCAATATGATTTAAGCAGCGGTATCCCATCCGTCATTCTTGCTTCTCAGCAAACCATCAATACGGGCTTGTATGGCTTAGGCGCTATTCAGCTGGGACCCGATGGAAATATCTATGTAACCGTTTATGCCCGTAGGTTTCTTTCCCTTATTCAGAACCCCGCTTCGCTCACCTGCACCTTTGTAGCCAATGGGGTTGCGCTTGCCGCATCAGATAGTTGCGCCTTCGGATTGCCCAACTTCATTGATATGGGTACACCACCCCCTGTTTTTACTCCCCACCCATTGCCCCTATGCACCTTCCCATCTTATGTACTGGATGCCGGAGCAGGGAATACAAACTACCATTGGTCCAACGGAGATACCACACAAACCATCACCATTAACACGTTTGGAAATTACAGCGTAACGGATATGTCAGCCGCAGGTTGCCGTCTCATCGATTCTTTTTATGTTTCGCTTACCCATCCTCCGGTGATCCGTGTACTGCGTGATACCGTTGTTTGCAGCAATACCTGGGTACCGCTTACCCTGCATGCCACCTACCCCAATACACTCTCTTATTTATGGAATGACGGATATACCCTCCCCGATCATACGCTTACTGCACCGGGAAATTATTGGGTTCAGTATTCACTCGCCGATTTTTGTACCGCCACCGATAGCTTCACTGTTGCCATCGACAGCATCCCCACCCTGCAGCTTGCAAAAGATACTGTCAGCTGTCGCACCTCCTGCACCCTTGCAGCCGGCACTTCATTTCCCTGTATATGGAATACAGGGGCAACAAGCAAACAGATTAGCGCCACCAAGTCCGGAAATTATTCGGTAACCGTAACCAGCGCAGCAGGATGCCGGAATTCGGATACCATTCATGTAACACTATACAGTCCTCCCATCTTTCCCAACATCGTAACTCCTACCAGCGGAGATGTCAACAATCGCATTGATTTTTCGAAATATGATTTCACCACCCTGCAGGTGCAGATTTATGATCGCTGGGGAAAACTTGTTTTTGAAAGTGCCGATCCTTCCTGTATCTGGAAACCGGATACCATCGATGGCACTTATTATATCCTGGCCTGCTACAAGGATTGTAATGAACAAACCGAATCAGGTTTGATAAAGGGTTTTGTAACGGTGATACGGTAAGAAATCTTTACGATCTGTTTCTTTTTTTCAGATAATGATGCCATAAAAAATAGGTAGCCAGAGACCGAAGCGGCTTCCAGTTTTCGGCCAGCTCCAGCATCTCTTCTTTCTCCTTTACATCATAAAATTCCTTGATGGTATTAACCACGGCAATATCACCGATGGGAAATACATCTTTAGCCTGCAGACAAAACATAAGATAAATATCGGTGGTCCAGTCCCCGATACCTTTGATGGCCGTGAGCTGTTTCCTGATTTCCGTATGATGCAGTTGTTCCAGCTTATCCAGCTCCAGGCTTTTATCCAGTACTGCCCTTGACAACGCTCTCAGATACATCGATTTTTGTCTGCTTATCTGACACGCTCTCATTTCCTCATCCGTCAGCGTTAATATCTTACGCGGAGTAACTGTTTTTATATGGCTTTTTAGTTTTAAAAAATGAGCCTTTGCAGAAGCCAGACTTACCTGTTGCTCCAATATGATCTGAGCAAGAGAAATAAAACCCGCAGGACGCAACCAGGAAGGCGGCACTCCATATTGATCCCGGATACGTGCAAACACTTCATCCATACGGATGAGGCGTTTAATATCTTTTGGATTGACGATATCCATGAGAGGCGGTTATTCGGCAGAGGTGTTTATTAAAACGAATGTAGGGTTTATTGTCGCTCAGGGCTATTCTTATTTCCCGCATATTTCCAGCGAATGAATTTATCAAAAAACTTCTGTACATTCACGCGGATATCGTAAATAGACAGGCTATCCGATGCACATCGGAGAAGCAGAACTGAATAAATACGTACATCCGTTACTAACGAAAAAGAACCCATGACAAAATTGAAACGCGTCTTAGGCAATACTTCCTTACATGCCGTCATTATCGGAACCGTTGCACTGATAGCGATACGTGCTACTGTGCTTCCTGACGATCCTTCCAAAAAACCATTTCTGGATAAAACCAATATGGATCTTCAGATAAAACCTGGAGATGATTTTTATCATTATGCCAACGGAACCTGGCTCAAGAATAATCCTGTACCTGCCAAAGAAACCCGCTGGGGTAGCTTTAACGAACTGAGAGAAGCCAATTCAAAAGCGCTCAAAGGACTCCTGGAAGCCGCTGCAGCCAAAACATCCGGCGCCGATTCCATCGAGAAAAGAGTTGGCGATTTTTATGCTGCCGGAATGGATAGCATAGCCATTGAAAAAGCAGGACATCAACCCATTGATGCAGAACTTAAAAAAATAAAAGAGCTCAAAGACCTGAAAGCCATTCTGCATGAAACGGCTGCCATGAGAATAAACGGTACCAGCCATCCTATGTTCGGCTTTTCTGTGGATCAGGATCGTAAAAATCCCGAACATCTCCTGCCACAACTTAATCAGGGTGGAATTTCTTTACCCGACCGCGACTATTATCTGAAATCCGATCCCAGAAAAGTAAAAGCACAGGAAGCATATAAAAGTTATGTTTCCACACTCTTTAAACTTACCGGCGTATCAGCAGCCGATGCGGATAAAAATGCAGAAATCGTTTTTGCACTCGAAAAGAAATTTGCCGAAAACGAACTTCCTAAAGTTGAGATGCGCGACCCGGTTAAAACCTACAACAAATTCTCGGTAGTGGATCTGGACAAGACCACACCCCTGATGGATTGGAAAGCCTTATTTGTGGATATGAAAACACCCGGACAGGATTCGGTAATTGTGAGCAACCCGGCCTTCTTTGTCGCTCTCAATGCACTCTTAACATCCACACCCGTTGCCGACTGGCAGGTATACCTGCAATGGAACGTAATCAGAAGCGCAGCTCCTTTCTTAAGCTCCCCTTTTGTAGATGCCACTTTTGAATTCAATAAAGTACTCACCGGACAAAAAGCACAGACACCACGCTGGGAGCGTATGTCGGGACTTACCGACCGCAGCATAGGCGAGCTCCTGGGTCAGCTGTATGTGGCCAAATATTTTAACCAGCAAGCCAAAGTCCGGATGGATGAGATGATCAAAAATCTGATTAAGGCCTATGAGATCCGTATTCAGGGATTGGACTGGATGACGGCTGCTACCAAACAAAAAGCGATTGACAAACTGCATGCCCTCAATCCTAAAATAGGATATCCGGAAAAATGGAAGACGTATAATGGTCTTGTGATAAACCGCAAGACCTTTTTCCAGAATGTACGCAATGCCGCTACCTGGAACTATCAGGATATGGTGAATCAGCTGGGCAAACCGGTGGATCGTAAACGTTTTGGAATGACACCTCCAACGGTGAATGCGTATTACAGTCCCGAATTAAATGAAATCGTATTCCCTGCCGGTATCCTGCAATGGCCGTTTTTTGATCCTACAGCCGATGATGCCGTTAACTACGGAGGTATAGGCGCCGTAATAGGACATGAAATTTCCCATGGCTTTGATGATTCCGGAAGTAAATACGACAAAGACGGAACACTCCGTAACTGGTGGACAGACGAAGACATGCAGCATTTCAAAGCAAAAACAAAAACCCTGCAGGAACAGTTTGATGCCTATGCCGTACTCGACACCATCCATGTAAATGGCAAACTCACGATGGGTGAAAACATAGGCGATCTGGGCGGCCTCAATGCAGCCTATGAAGCATTCAAGATGACCAAACAGGGTATGTCCAATGAAAAGATTGATGGCTTTACACCCGATCAGCGTTTCTTTCTGGCCTGGGCACAGGTATGGAGAACCAATACCCTGCCCGAAACAGCGGCACAGCTCATCCTTACCGATAACCACTCTCCCGGAATGTATCGCGCCATAGGCACTCCCGTTAATATGGATGCCTGGTACAAAGCCTTTGATATTAAACCGGGTGATAAGCTGTATAAAAAACCGGAAGACCGGATCCGGATCTGGTAATCAGAGTCTGTCAAAATAACCTTCCTGCCTTTTCGGATATCTACTATCTGAAAAGGCAGTTTTGTTTTGCGGGCACTCATCCCGTTCATTGACATAAGCTATCTGGCAGTTTAAATCGTATTTTTTAAAACACATATAATATATTTTATATATGTAACATTTCGTTGTACCCTTGTCCTGTAATTGGTTTTAATGTTTACAGGTATGAGAGTTCTGATTTGTTCACTCGCGTTGTTTTTGTCGGTTCCCGGCTTCTCCCAAATCGTCTTAAAGGGAGAAGTCGTGGACACCGGCTCCTCCCCCATTTTGTTTGCTTCTGTCCTTCTCCTCCAGCCTGCCGATACATCTCTTTTAATAGCTACCCTGACAGACAGCATGGGGGCTTTTCATTTCAACAACCTGGATCCAGGCACTTATTTCGTCTCAGCCCGCTTTCCCTCTTGCGTCCCCTTTTTCTCCAAAGTCACATTAAAAAAGGATACAGCCATTCTGATTCGAATGGGTATGGATTTAAGACAACTCCTGGGAGTAACGATTACATCTTCAACCGCTTTGATTGAAAAAAAGCCGGACCGTATTATATTCAATATCAGCAACAGCCCTTTTGCCATCGGGAGCACAGCCTGGGAGGTACTTAAAAAGTCCCCAGGGCTGCGAACCGATGAAACGGGAACAATCATGATAAAAGGGATGGAACAGGCTTCCCTCTATATCAACAACCGGAAAGTAAGTCTGAATGGAGCCGAACTGGTAGATTATCTGAAAGGCATCAATGCAGAAGACATTCTGAAAATAGAAATCATTACCCATCCCCCTGCTTCGTATGAAGCGGAAGGCAACGGAGGGGTGATTAATATTCAATTGAAAACTCAGTTTAATGGTTTTAACGGTACAGCTTCTGCCGGGGCAGAGCAGACTTTTTACATGCATGCCAACGCAGGAGTTTCTTTGAAATATGGTACAGACAAAACAAAACTCTATGTTTCTCTGGGAAGCAGAATAGATCAATCACATCCAACCGAAACCCAGCAATTGGCCTACTCTTCCCAAAACAAGATCACCTCTTATGCTGAAAACGGGTATAGCCTGGATAAAGAACGCAATACAACCATCAAAACAGGAGCTGATTATATCCTTAGCCCACAACAACAATTGGGCATACTGCTGGATGCTAGCCTCATTCAGAAAAGCAATGTATTAAACAATACCGGAACCTATTCTTCTGCCACTGGCGCTGACTCCTCCATCCTTACCCGTTCCGATTCCCAAACACGCTCCTGGATTCTCTCTCTCGGGTTATATGATAAGATTAACCTGGATAGCAATGGCAAAAGCCTTTCTGTTGAAACAGGCTATCTTCAATATCACCTTCCTTGGTTGTCATCACTTGTAAGCAGTCAGTTTTACGACCGGAACAATTTTCCTCTTATCCGTCCAGGTACACTAACCGATTTCAATACGAATACATGGGAAGATATAAAAGGGTATACAGCTAAAGCAGATTACACGCAGCCTTTATCACAAAAGGGGCATCTGGATGCCGGACTAAAAATTTCGGAAACATATACAAACAACCTACTTCTGTTTGAGACAGGCAACGATCATCACATTCTTTTACCCGATACAGGCAGAAGTAACCATTTCACATACCGGGAATCAAATCTGGATGTATATACATCTTATGCTGCAACAAGAAATAATTTGGATCTGCAAACCGGTCTGAGAGCAGAAGGCACGTTGGAAGCAGGCGCGGATAAAAATGCAAATGTGTTCCAAAAAGAATATGCCCGGCTTTTTCCCAGCCTGTTTCTTCAATACAATTACTCCGATGCCATTAAATATGGTTTTGTCTATAACCGTCGCATCAGTCGCCCACCCTTTCATGCATTAACTCCTTTTCAGAACTATATCAGTCCTTTTTCCTATTCCCTGGGAAACCCTTTTCTGCAACCTTCTTATACGGACGAACTGGATGCATCCATTGCATTTAAAGACATATTATTTGCAGACCTCTTTTGCAATCTCACCCAAAACAACTTTGTCATGATCTATATCCCTGACTCAATCAGCCACTCCAATTACTATACCTACGTAAACATTCAAAAAACATATGAATACGGTATCTCGCTTACTTATTCAAAAACATTTTTCCAGGTGTGGACCATGAATGCGTCTGCTTCGGGGTTAATAAACGGGGATCAATCCTCCCTCTTTGGCAAGGAATATAGCCTCCGTGGCCCCGTCATGCACCTGAGTACAAATCAAAATGTTACTGTTTCTTCTACCGGACATTTGCAAATGGAACTGAATATTGTCTACTCCACTCCCGGAACCATACAGGGTATATTACAACTTGGAAGCTATCTGGATGTATCACTGGGAATAAAAAAACAGCTACCCACTAAAAGGCTCTCTGTTGCCTTACTTCTGAATGATCTGTTCAGCAGTACCTATATCAGTGCCCGATCGGATTTCCTTCAGCAGAAAAGTTTTGTAACTGGAAACTATGATCAACGCGGCCTGAGGATTTCACTTAGCTATAAACTAGGGCGAACGGTAATCCCTGAAAAGGAAATACCTCCCAACTGGGATAGCGAAGGACGGGAAAGAATTAAATAATAGCTCTTTGCGCAAAGGCATGAACTTTTTCGGGCTGCAGACCAGAAGAAGGAAATGCATGTCTTCACCAGGACAAAAACTTGCTGAGCCATTACCCCGCTCAGGGCTTAAAACAGAGGGCAATTAATAACTAACAAACACTTCATGCATTATGAAAACAAATTTCAGAATGAATTTTAGTCATCATGAAAAAGCAATACGCAAATCGATTGATGATTTCAAGCATACCGCCATCAAACAGGTGGCTGATGATATGCTGAACCCCAATCGCCTCATTGGAGGCTGGTTGAAGATATCCTTCGATAAAGCAGGCTATCATCCACCTTTCTGATTATTAACCCGGCTGTATGAACAGGGAGCAGCGATACCGGCTCCCTGTTCTTCTCGATAAAAATGCAAACACATGGATAAGCGCTCCGAAGACAAACCATTTATCTGCAATACGCTGGTCATTAAAGTAGCCAGCCGCTGTAACCTCAACTGCAGCTACTGCTATATGTATAACCTGGGCGACACGACGTATCTGGAGCAACCCAAACTGATGAGCAAGGAAATAATCGATCAACTCATTTTTCGTGTTAAGGAACATGCCATTGATCTTAACCTGGATTCCTTCTCTTTTGTTTTTCATGGAGGCGAACCCCTCCTTGCCCGTAAAGCCTTCTATCTCTATTTTGTAGGGATGGCCAGAAAAGAGCTTTCCTTTCTGAAGCTTCACTTCACTCTTCAAACAAATGGCACATTGCTTACCAATACCTGGTGCCGCCTTTTTGACAGCCTGGATATTCGTATAGGAATAAGCATTGACGGGCCTAAAAACAATCATGATCAATATCGCATTGATCATGCAGGCAAAGGTTCTTATGATCGTGTACTTCGCGGCTTTCAACTCGCACACTCCTCCCCTTTTCTGCATCATAAACCGGGAGTTCTTTCCGTAATTAATATTAATGCCAGCCCGCTGGAAACGTATACCCATCTTCTTCAGCTCGGAGCAAAGCAAATTGATTTTCTCCTTCCCGAAGCAACCTATGAAAAACCTCCTCCTCTCCCGGGCTTGGATAAATGGTGGTATTCCCTCACCCCTTATGCCAACTGGCTGATTGCGATTTTTGATAAATGGATTTTAGAAAAGGAACAGGTACCCGTAATAAGACAATTTCAACTGATCATTCATTCCATTCTTGGTGGCGTTTTTACAGCTGATAATCTTGGAAGCCTTCATAATGAAGTATTGGTTATAGAAACCGATGGAGGGATAGAAGCCGTAGATGGACTTAAATCATGCGGCCATGGGTTCACCAAAGCAGGGGCTCACCTTAAAGACCACTCCCTATCGGAAGCATTACAAACAAGACTTGCCCGTCTTTACTATCTGAGCCATGAGCTATTGCCGTTAAAATGTCTGGCCTGCCCGGTGAATGAAACTTGTGGAGGAGGTACTATCATTCATCGTTATAGCCCGCAAAACGGATTTAATAACCCATCCGTCTATTGCAATGATCTGTTGAAACTAATTACACATATTCAGAACGCAATAATCCCATTGCTGCCTCCCGAACTGGTAAAAGAAACAGGGATTAAACCACTCGACCATTTCAAAGCCCTCCGGATTATACAAGAACTATTTCCCACTATCCAGGAGCCCGATTACATCAGAGAGCTGAAATATCAGTAGCGATGCGGTTATTTCAAAAATCCTTCCCCTTTCTTGAGCAGCTCGATAGTAATGACTGTGGCATTGCCTGCCTGCGTATGGTGGCCGCTTACTATGGCAAACCATGTCCGTCATCAGCCCTTACAGAGTTTGGAGTTATAAATAATCAGGGTGTTTCCTTTCACCATATCAGCCAACTTGCCGATATGCTTGGCTTCCGATCGCTCTGTATCTGGAGCACGATCGACAAACTGAGCATGGAGGTCTCTCTTCCTGTCATTGTTCATTGGAACCAGAATCATTTTGTGGTGGTTTACAAAATAGAGCGAAACAAAGTATTTGTCGCCGATCCGGCATTCGGACTTGTCAGTTATTCCATACCCGAATTCCTCAAAGCCTGGATAGGCTCCGAAAAAGGCTCCCGGGAGGAAGGTGCTGTTTTACTACTCGAAACAACCCCGGGGTTCCATAAAACTATCACTCCTCCTGTCAACAAGAAACCACGCTTTACTTTGTTCAAAACGTATCTCGCTCCTTACCGCTTACATTTATTTTCATTGGCTGCAGGACTTATTGTCGGCAGCTTCCTCGAGCTTCTCTTTCCTTTTTTTACACAGGCCATCATTGACAAAGGCATCGGACATCAGAATATTTCCTTTGTCTGCTTCCTTCTCGGGGCTCAGCTGTCTTTGTTTCTCGGAAAATCAGTTTCAGAGTTTCTCAGGGAGCGCATCTTTATGCATATCAGCAGCCGCATCAGCGTCCTTATTATTTCCGACTTTCTGGTAAAGCTTATGAAGCTTCCCGTTTCTTTTTTTGGAGCCCGTCAAATGGGTGATTTGATTCAGCGTATTCAGGATCATTCAAGGGTTGAAAAATTTATGTCGGAAACAGTCCTGAAAAGTGTTTTCGCCGTATTCACACTTATTGTTCTTTCTGTTATTCTTTTTCATTTCAGCAGCCCATCCTTTCTGTTGTTTATTACCTGTTCCTCACTGGAGTTTATCTGGATCCTTTCTTTCATTGATAAGCTGAAAATTGTGGAAAATAAAAATTTCGCTTTGCTTGCTCAGGATCAAAATAAAATTCACGAGCTCATACAAGCCATGCCGGAAATAAAACTGCATAACCTGGAGCAAAAAAAAAGAATGGAATGGGAAAACATACAGGTGTCGCTTTTTCGGCTCAATCTCAACAAACTGAAACTTAATCAATGGTACGAGTGTTATCACTTCCTCACCTATATACAACGCCTGCTCGTCACACTATTTACAAGCATAGCCGCAATACACGGACAGCTTTCCCTGGGAAGTATGATGGCAGTTTTGTTTGTTCTCGGACAAATGAACGAACCTATTTCTCAACTGATCAATTTTATACTTCAGGCCAATTATGCGCGTATCAGTATGCTGCGTCTGAATGAAATACGTTTAAAAGAAAACGAAGAACGGGAAGAAATGATGAAACGTACCCAGCTACCTGTATTCAAGGATATTCATTTGCATGAACTTTCTTTTCAATATCCCGGTATGGAGCAACAGGTATTATCGGGCATCAGCATGCACATTCCTGCCAATAAAACCACCGCCATAGTGGGTGTGAGCGGAAGCGGGAAAACAACGTTGCTCAAGCTCCTTCTAAAGTTTTATAAACCTCAAAGCGGGTCCATCACGCTAGGCGGGTACAATCTGGCAACATACAAAAATGATTTCTGGCGCTCCTGCTGCGGAGCTGTACTGCAAGACAGCTTTCTTTTTGCCGATACCATTGCAGGTAATATTGCTCTGGAAGATCCGCCCGATCTCGCCCGTCTCCATTACGCCTGTTTTATGGCCCATATTCAGGATTTTGTAAAAGCTCTTCCGAGAGGATATAAAACAAAAATAGGGCAGGATGGACAAGGACTTAGCCAGGGGCAACGCCAACGCATCCTGATTGCCCGAACCATCTACAAAAATCCGGCTTATGTTTTCTTTGATGAAGCCACCAATGCCCTCGACGCCGAAAATGAACTCTATATCATGAACAATCTGGAATCCTTTTTCCGGAGCCGGACAGTTGTTATTGTAGCACATCGCCTCAGCACCGTTAAACATGCCGATCAAATCATAGTCATGGATAAAGGAGGTATTTGCGAATCGGGCACACATCGCGACTTAATAATATCCAGAGGTCGCTATTACCGGCTTATCAAAGATCAACTGGAGTTGGGAGCATAATATCCTGCACATGAAAAACAACAAACCATTACCTGACAATATCCGCAAGCTCATGGGAAAGATTCCTACCGGACTCACCATCATCAGCTTTCTGATTTATCTGTTAATTCTTTTCCTTCTAACGCTTTTTATGCCAATGCTTTTCTGAAGATAAACCTTATAATATGAAACCCTTGCCACCGCATAACTATTCTTATAATACCTGCTACTTTTTTACTATTTCCGTTAAAGACCGGAAACATTTTTTCGGATCTGTCAAATCCAAAGCCATATGCCTCTCTGTTTACGGCTCCATTGCTCACTCCCAATGGTATCGAATGGAACAACAGCACCCTTATATCTGGCTACACTCCTTTGTCATTATGCCCGATCATATTCAAGGTATACTGGAGATGAAACCTAACCGTACAAAAAGAAATAAAACACTCACGGGATTGATCGGCCTGTATAAGGCCTCTGTTGCAAAAAAGATTCACCTGGCAGGAGGCAAGGAATTCGCGTGGCAAAGTTCTTTTTACTATCATACCATACGCAATTATCAAATCTATTGTACTGCTACAGAGTATATCCAAAACAAACCCCTGCGCTGGACTCCCCCTCCCTACTCCATCAGGCCCAACCCATTCAACAGAGCTTGCCGATTTTATTTACCTTTATTACAGCAACCAATTTCTAAATAATCTGTATGAAACAATTTTTTGTCCTTCTTCTATTTATTCCTTTCATAGGATATGCCCAAAACAACAAACCAATCGGAAATTTCTTTCTTGAAAATAACGAAGTAATCTATCGCCGTGTGTTTAGTGACTCCCTTGATTCGGCTGCTGTGATTATGAAAAAGCTGATAGCTGCTTTGCCCCAGCATATGGAGGCCCGGAAAAGCGGAGAAGAAAATAATATGATAACCGGCAATTATGACGGAACGGCCGAATTTCAGGTCATAGCTCTTTATCAGGAAGAACTGAAAGCCTATTATTGCATCGAAGTTAAAAACGGAAAGTATCGGGTAACGATCCGGAATTTCATTTTGTTTTGTCCCGGTATCCAGACCATCAACACCTTTAACTCCGCCTTTGCAAAACAGAATGCCACCATCTGGAGAATGAATGCGCCTGAAGACCTACACACATTCGACAAACGATTTACCGACCTGTTTACCTTACCGACAGGAACGGCTAAGAGTGATTGGTAATATCTTCAAAACAACTCATGCTCAAAAACAAATGATATGAACACCATCAAACCCCTTATTTTCGGATCCACAGGAATGATTGGTCAGGCGGTATTGCTGGAATGTATAGAAGACCCGTTGATTGAAACCATACTCATCATAAACCGCAGTTCATCCGGTGTCAAGCACCAGAAAGTAAAGGAAATATTGCTTTCTGATTTTTCGAATTTCTCGGCACTGGTCAAAGAGTTTGGCAATTATAATACCTGTTTCTTTTGTCTAGGTATTTCTGCCTTGGGTTTGAGCGAAGAGGAATACACCAAAATTACCTATGATCTGTGTATGAAGGCTGCCAATACGCTCCTCCAAAGCGGAACAGCTTATACGTTTTGTTATGTTTCCGGAGCCGGTACCGACAGTACCGAAAAAGGAAGACAGATGTGGGCCCGGGTAAAAGGTAAACTGGAAAATGCCTTGCTGGCCCTGCCTTTTAAAAATGCTTTTATGTTTCGCCCGGGATATATTCAACCCATGAAAGGGATTGTATCCAGAACAAAAAGCTATCGCATCATTTATAAGATTTTCACACCGCTGTATTATCTCCTCAAACCATTCAAAGGGGCGGTAACGGATACCACCACCCTGGGAAAAGCAATGATTTCCGCCGCCAGAAATGGCTATGATAAAAAGATAATCGAAATGAAGGATATTAACCTGCTTGGGAAATAGTCAGTTCTTATTTCTGTACCGACAGCTTCTGATATTGAATATCTTGCCCGGATCGGCATTCAATAAAATAAAACCCGTTACAAAGCGAAGTAAGATCCAGCTCTCTTTCGTTTAATCCGGTACCGAGTTCTCCAAGCGATTGCGGCTTCATCACCTCCCGGCCATTTACATCCAATACCCGGATTTCAAAAAGGGAAGCTACGTTTACATCCAGTTGCAGGGTAACACGGTTACCGGCCGGATTCGGGAATACAACCCATTTACTGAATGAGCTATACTCCTTTATTCCTCCGCAGATATCATAATAATCGCATGTATCCTGATAATGAATACATGAATTATGCTGAGCATTATAGAACGAACAGGTATCGTAATACTCAATGTATTTATGTTCAAAACAAGCCATAAAGGATGACATGGTATGCGGATAACCCGGGCAAAAATAAAGTCCCCCTCCACCACTGGATATCGGACTGTAACTATAAATGGCATCCGCTCTGTTACCCGATCCCTCTACCCATTCCAGAGGATTATATCCAGCTCCACAGGCATGGCAATTGAGATAAAATATTCTTCTTTTCCCCGCCTTTATATGAATGTACCCTATAGAATCTACCCGGTATGTTCCGGTTTGAAAATAATTTCCCGGTCTTGCATGGATCAATAAGGAATCTCCGATAGTCTTTGAAAAGTCATAAAGGATGCCTTCCGGATCTCCCAGATTATCTTTAAAAAACACCTGATGGGCGGCAGTGTCTTCCCGAATCAGCCCCATATAACAAGGACTAGCCGGATTCTGCAACACGATTTTATACGTATGGCCTCCATCAGTGGTATCACTAGTTGTGTACACTTCAATAGTTGCTCCTATGGGTGTTCCGGAAAAGTAATAACATACTCCGGTTGCTGCTACTTGGTGGCCGGGAGGTGTTGTTGCAGGTATTATATTACCTGTATAAATCCATATATTGGCGCTATCCAACATAGGATAGTAATGCTGAGCCCGGAGCGAAATGAAAGAATATAAAAGAGCTATGATAAGTAGTGTTTTTTTCATGTACTTATTTTAGACTTACAAGGTATGTTATATCAGCACCAAAAAAAGAAGCACTTAGTATATGGTAGGGTTCTATGAGTAACTGGTCGTTATGAGCGAGTATCCGGCAGTTCCCTTACTTCTGTTTCAATTTTTTGATCTCTTCTTCGGCCTTGCTTTTATCTTCCTCGTTACCCACTTTGACTATCTTTTCGAAATAAGCAATTGCATTTGTCTTGTCATTTTTTTGCTGATAACAAAAGGCAATATTGTTTAATACACTGATATCGGAAGGGGATAATTTTTCTGCTTTCAGAAGTTCAGGTAATGCTTTGTCCCATTCTTCCTTAAACATATAAGTTACACCCAGGTCAAAAAGAAAATCCATCCTTTCGGGATTGTGTTTGATAACTTCCTCACAGATAGTCCGGATATGAGGACCCTGTGCATCACCAATATCCAATAATGTACCTACATATAGTTGTATGGTGCCAAGCATAAGTGTCTCCTCATTTTTGGCGGTAGCCTTCTTGGGCAGTTTCCACATGTTTTTAATCGAATAGCCATATTCGGTCATTTCAATAATCTGCTTTGTAAAAGCATCGTAGTTTCCTGTTTGCCCGAGCATGTATATTTTACCAAAACGCATATCCAGCCTGTCGGGGTAAAGCAAAATCCCTTTATCCAGATAGGTATATGCTTTTTTCATTTTCTCTGCATCATATTGCATGGTAACGGTTGCTGTATCCGAACCCTCTTTAACTTGGGAGCCCTTAGATAGCGGTACCTCATGTGCGCTGCTTTTCACATAAAAATTGTACCAGGCAATAAGCAGTTCCGGATCCTGAGGTGTTTTCTTTTCCCAGCTGCTCAGAATCGAGCTAAGTTGTTGCGGTGTGCCGATATAAAAAAGAGAATCATATTCACGTTGAAAATTCCGTTCCTGAGACAGCAGGGAAGAAAAAGGAGCAATACAAAGCAGACACAGGAACAAAATTGTTTTCATACGGTTGGGAAATTAACAGGATTGATCTCTTCAAATGTACCATCAATTTCCATTATCCGGCAAATTGAAAAGAGAAGAGCTATAAAATCAAAAATCCGCCATAAGCGGATTTTTGATGTGAAACTATTTTCACTAGAACCTATAACAGTTTTACTTCCGGATGCGGATGCAAGGTCATCTGAACACGCATTTTTAACGTATTGCTTTCATACAATGGATTAGCCGGTTCCGGAGCTTTGCCACCTCCGCCTCTTCCTCCTCTTCCTCCCCCACCACCCCCACGCATACCGCCTCCGCCCATACCTCCACCACCCATTCCGCCACCGCCCCCACCGCCATGTCCTCCGCCTTTGGAACCGCCCTGAGATGCTGCATGCGGAAGTGCATTTACGGTAATGGTAATTCCGAATTTACGGAGACTGTCGGCACTCGTCAGCTTATTTTTATAAAACGTGCGGAAAGGAATTACCGCTTCATAAATCATGATATAGGAGCTGTCATATTTACTCGCATCCCAGTTAACTCCCACCTGCACACCAAAATCATTGGTAAGCGGAACGGATCCCCGAATAGGCGCATGAAAACCGGTCAGCATCATTTCTTTATAATCCTTTTGAAAACGGCCTCTCATATTGGCCATGTTGGGCGACCGGCTGCCACCTCCGCTTCCACCACCACCATAGCCACCGCTACCTCCTCCGTTATGTTTGCCTCCACCGCTACTACCGGTTTCGGAACTTGAATGAGTAGAATTATCTGTTGTTTCAGGAGGACGTTGTGGAAATAAGATACCCGTCAGTTGCTTATTGGATCCTGTTGTATCAATCCATACCTGCATACCCGCTTTCATCACTTTTACCTGACTCGCATCTTCCGTTATCCGCATACAGATATACAGATTCTCCAGATCATTCGTTATCGTATAGGAAAGCTTACTCTTAGAATCATAAAACCGCAGCGGAATTTCCCATTCCTTAGGATTTCCATCCGCCGTTACGGTCTTATCCTGCCATTTGGTTTGGTAGAGAGTGGATTTGCAAGAAGTGATGACAAAAAGAATAAAAAGGAGGGCTGCTAGTTGTTGTATCTTCATTATTGTTCCATTTTCCGCTTTCTTTTCCAGGCCCGGGTATCATCAAATATCCTGTCTAAGAAAATAGCCCCGCTGATAGACCAGAAAGCTCCATCATAATCTGTCTTAAAAACGTTTTCCAGTAAACAATACCGGTATCCTGCCAGGAAATTAAGTCCAACCCAGCTGGTAGGCTTGAATCTTCCTATGGGTGGAAACTTGAGTGAAAGGGAAAGACCTGCACCTGTTGGAAGGAAATCTTTGGAACGTGTTGAAATTTGTGCATCGGTTGAACTCTCGTATACTTTGGATCCTGCTTTTCCATATCCCAGCTCAAATGGAACACTGAGTTCCCAATACGTTCTGCGAATCAGAAAGGGTTCTACATATCCTGTTCCGAAAACCAGGTTTTGTTTCAGATAATGGTTAGGATTTACACCGCCTGAAGAGGTTCTGGCATTCATCCGGGTATCATCCATATAATAGGCCCCCACACCAAACTTCCACTCATCATTTAACAAAATACCACCCCTTTGCCCCCATATATTCACTGAATAGTTCCGGATAAAGGAAAAACGCTGGTCAAAATCGGTTGTAGGCTTAATGGTTGTATGATGGTGTTCTCTTACATAACCCGTATCAGTAGGTTGCCGATGAAGGGTATCACCGATTAGAAGGGTGTCGGTGGATGGGGTTGCTTTTTGAAAAACCGGGGTAGCCTTAGCCGATGCACAAAGCATAGATCCTACACTGCTGATAAAAATGACGTACCGAATCCGCTTCATCTTTCCTTTTTTCATTTTTTCCCCTCTGGCTTTAAGCCTGGTAAAAGCATAGACATTCTAAAAATACTAAGGTTTAACGGGTTGATTGCAAATAAATTACATTTAATTCCAATTAACCCCATTTCTAATTAAATGCTAATATAAAATCCGGCAAAAACGTGAAAACAGGATTGCAAAACCAGGCTTTTTCCCTAAAAACACGCTTATGCTACACCCCTCCCATTAACTCCAAAACTATGCCAGTAATTTGGTTTGTTCAGGAAACGGACAATAACGACCTTCCATAGACGTATCTTTCTTTTATGCAGACGAAGGAAAGTATAAGGCCAATCAGTCGTTTTTACGACACAAAATAATGGGTGAAAACAAGCTAAAAAAGCTTCCTCGTGGAAAGAAAATATTACACTAAAATTCTTACCCCCATGCTTCATCCGAAACCTTGCCCATTTATCGTATTTCATAAAATAAACAAGATGGCTTTTATCTCAGGAATGCAATTTATTTCGCTTTTGCCAGAGCTGAAATTTGTTACAGGCCTCTGTTAACGATGTTTTTAGGGTTGGTTGCCATTACAAAATAAGTCGGTTTAATTCCAATGCAATGTACCCGAATACTTAAAATGGTAATAATAAATTGAATTTATTCTATTGCATTTCTTGCTTAAATTGTTCATATTTGTTATCCAGCTAAAAGGACAAGTCTCGAAAGTGATAACGTGTGTTTTTTACTTGTTTAAGACCAGGGGTTATGTGCATGAGAAAATACTTACAACTCTTCTTTATTCTCTTTGGGTTCGTTATTACCGGGTTTGCTCAGGTACCGGGTCAATATGTTTATTACAAAGGAGATACTCTGAATGGGTTTAATCTTGCATCTTATTATAAGGATGGTGTGGAAGAGGGCTTAAATGCTTCTGAAATAAGCGCTTACTTAAAAGATCAGGAGTTACAATACGTACAAAGACGCTATCACATTCCCTCCAAAAATCGTGCTTTTAATCCGGGAAACAGCAATACGGTTCTGGGTCTCTCCTGCAACAATTTAGGATTTGAAACCGGCGATTATACAAACTGGACCGGGTATATCGGTTATAATGCAAATTCCGATTCGGCCGTTACACAACTTAGTGCCGGTATCCTTCCCAATACTCTTGGAGTAAATTCAGCCGAAACATCCTGCTCTATGTTTACACTCGTAAACAGTGCAGCGGGTAATGATCCATATGGCGCCTTTCCTATGTTGGATCCCCTGGCTATCGGAGGTACTTATTCATTACGTCTGGGAGGTGAAAATGCAAATCTGAAAAGCGGATCCTCCTGCAGCACTACTTCTCCTTCCGGAGCACCAGGTGAATGTATTCAGCAAACCTTTGCCGTTACTACTGCCAATGCAATGCTTATCTATAACTATGCTGTTGTTTTGGAACAAACCAGCAATGGACATACCACCACACAATGTCCTTATTTCAGAGCCGAAGTACTCGACAGCAACGGCAAACCTATTCCCTGTTTACAATATTATATTGAATCGGTAGGTACCGGTATTCCGATCGGAATGTCTGTTTCTTCCTCTCAATCCAGAGGCAATTCTGTTTATTATCTGCCCTGGACATCCAATAGTCTTAATCTCAAAAATTATATCGGGCATAATGTCACCGTACGTTTTAGCGCTGCGGGTTGTACTCCGGGTGGTCACTGGGGCTATGCTTATGTGGATGCATCCTGTTCACCTATCCAGGTAATCGCGTCCACTCCGGAAGTTTGTCTGGGAGGATCCCTTACGCTTACAGCTCCTGATGCAGGAACAAGCGGTACTTATGCCTGGAATACCATGCCTACCGGCACAGCAGGAATTGTTGGCTCCACAACGGGACAAAGCGTTACTGTCAATGCCGATGGCACCTATCAGGTTACTGTTACACAAGGCCCCGGATGTACGTATGTGATTGATACCACCATCGCATTTTATCCGGTTCCTACCGTCACATTTACTTCTACCAACCCTACCTGTAAGCCAGGTCATGATGGAACGGCAACAGCTACTGTTACCGGAGGCAACCTTCCCATTACGTATGTATGGAGCCCAGCCCCGGGCGGAGGACAAGGTACTGCCAATGCAACAGGATTAGATGCCGGAACATACGCCCTCAATATAACTACCGTTAATGGTTGCACCGCATCGGGTTCTGTTACACTCAGCGCCCCTGTTGGAGCACCTACCGTTACCATCACCTCTACTCCCGCTTCCTGTTCACCGGGTGGTGACGGAACAGCTACTGCTACCGTTACCGGAGGCTCGGGGCCTTTTACATACACCTGGTCGCCGGCACCAACAGGGGGACAAGGAACCACGAATGCTACCGGACTAAACGGAGGAACATACACCCTGGTTGTAAACGGTGCTGCCGGAACCTGTCCCGATTCGGCTACAGTAGTAGTTGGGCAGCCAAACGGACCTACTGCAAATGCATCTACTACCAATGTGAGTTGTTTCGGATTATCAGATGGAACTGCTACCATAACTCCTAACGGAGGTACAGCGCCTTATACCTATGTATGGACCGGATCGGCCAGCACCACCAATACCGCTACCGGACTTGCTGCAGGAAATTACAGTTGCACAACCACGGATTCAAAAGGTTGTTCGGTAACCACACCGGTAACCATTACCCAACCTACTGTACTTTCAATAACGGCCAGCGGTGTTCCGGCTACGTGTAATGGAAAATGTAACGGACAGCTGATTGGTTTACCAAACGGAGGAACAGCTGCATATACTTACTTATGGAGCAACGGAAGCACCTCGGCCAGCGCCAATAATGTGTGTGCCGGCACCTATACCGCTACCGTTACCGATGCACATGGATGTACCGCTACCGACACCGCACTCATTACACAGCCCACTCCTTTGGTGATGAATATGTTCCCTACCGCTGCACATTGCAACAAAGCGGATGGAAAAGATTCTGTTACCGTAAGCGGAGGAACACCTGGTTATACCTATGCCTGGACACCCGGCGCTTATACCACGGAAGGGATTCATGCTGTCCTGGCCGGAAATTATACCGTCATTATCAAAGATCAGAACGGCTGCCCCGATACCATGAAAAATGTAATTCCAAATCTTCCCGGTGTAAATCTTGTGACTGTGGCTTCTACGCCCGTTACCTGTTTCGGTGGCAATGACGGAACAGCAAGAGACTCGGCCAGCGGAGGATTTAAACCTTACACATTTAACTGGACACCGGCACCGGGAACAGGACAAGGAACACTTAGCGTCACCGGTTTATCTGCAGGTACCTATGTGTGTACGGTTACCGACTCTGTCCATTGTACCAATCAGGTTTCCGTAACCATTGTTCAACCACCTTTACTTACATTGAGTGCCGGTCCTCCGCTCAAAATCTGTATCGGTCAATGTACCACATTAACCTCTACCGCCGCTGGAGGTACCCCTGCTTATTCTTATTCATGGACATTGAATGGTACTCCATTACCTTCTGCTACCGTGTGTCCTTTGGTAACTACAACATACACCGTAACGGTTACCGACTCTCATGGATGCGTGGCTCAGCCGGCTTTGGAAACAGTGGTTGTAAACCCCGCGCTGGAAGTTCTTGCCAGCGGAGGCAAATCCATTTGTCCTGGTGCTAATGATACCCTGCATGCTGTGGGCAGCGGTGGCAATGGTGGCCCTTATACTTATACCTGGATGCCCCCTACCGGGCTTTCAAACGCAAACAGCCAAAACCCTGTTGCATCGCCAACAGTAACCACTACTTACACCGTCATTGTGGCCGATAACTGCGGCACGCCAACCGATTCGGACTATGCAATAGTAACCGTATATCCTCTGCCGGTGGTAACATTTGTATCTAAAGATACTGTTGTCTGTGCCCCTGTATGTGCCACCTTCTTTGGAACGTCAAACCCTGCCTGTGCTTCCGGCTCCTGGTCATTCGGCGATGGAACCACCGCCACGGGTTGCGACTCGGCCAAACATTGCTACTACGTGGCCGGTACATATAATGTGACGTATAATGTAACAGACATACACGGCTGCAAAGGCAGTGATATGATTCCGAATTTTATCAATGCATTGCCGGTGCCTCATGCTGCCTTCACCGACAATCCTCAGCCTACCAATATTACTGAACCGACCATTACCTTTACCGATCAAAGCACGAATGCGGTAGGATGGTTATGGCTGTTTGGTGATCCAAGCGATTCTACCTCTTCCTTACAAAATCCGATTCACTCGTATACGGATACAGGATGTTTCACCGTAAAGCTGGTCGTAACAGCCCCCGATGGTTGTAAGGATTCTACTACCGGCCCTATCTGCATCGAACCCATTTTCACCTTCTACGCTCCCAATACATTCACCCCGAACGGAGATGGAAAAAATGACGAGTGGATGCCTTTTGGAGTGGGTATTGATCCGAATAATTACGACCTCATGATGTTTGACAGATGGGGCAACCTGATGTTTGAAACACATACCTGGGGAAAAGGATGGGATGGACGTGCAAACGGAGGAGCTAATATTGCACAGATTGATACGTATGTGTGGAGAGTAACGCTAAAAGATGTGTTTGGAAATCGTCATTCGTATTCCGGGCATTGTAATCTGATCCGTTAATAAACTCTTTTCTTTTTGTTATCTCGGGGGAGCGCGCGTTTTGCTCTCCTTTTTTATTCTCCCGCTATTATCATCAGAACGATTGTATGGCTATTTTAAGCCACTCCGTATAGCGGACAGGGTGCTGTTCTATTTCTTTTTTTAATTCCGCCATGCTGATCCAGCGGTAAGCAGAGGCTTCTTCCCTGTTCAGGACAGGCTCTTGATTATATACACCTGTAAATACATGATCGTATTCATGTTCTATCAGCTTTTGATCCAGATGAGCTTCGTATATAAAGCTGAATTTTTTGACCAGGGCTGTTTCAATTCCCGTTTCTTCTTTTAACCGGCGATGAGCCGCTTCCTCTGTCAACTCTCCGGGTCCGGGATGCCCGCAGCAGGTATTGGTCCACAAACCTCCCGAATGATACTTTTCGTTTGCCCGGCATTGCAAAAGCAATAATCCCGAATCATTGAAAATGAAAATGGAAAACGCCCGGTGAAGCAATCCTTTTTGATGTACTTCCAGCTTATCCATCTCTCCCAATGGCTCGTCTTTTTCATTGACAAGGATAACAGGCCTGTTCATACCTGCAAACTTACATATATTCAAAGCCAGTAAAGACCTTTTTATACAAGATTGTTTTTTGATTTTTAGCCTGGTAGGTTAATCACTATCAGCCACTTAACCTCCCCTTCAGGCCCTTCTTTAACATTTTTTAGGTTAATCTCTTCATTCCTTAAAGTACGATTCATGAATAGTAGATACCTTCGCGTTTCCAAAAGCAAAGTATATGAAGATCAATATTGTGGCTTTCCTGATGCTGGCATTAAGCATCGGCATGTCGGCTCAAAACAATGGTGCTCCGGCAGCAGGTTCCAAATTCAAAATGCCAAACATCGGAAGGGTGTATGGCAAAATTGTGGATGGCTCCAAAGCTCCTGTATCCTATGCTTCTGTTATTCTGCTTAAAGGCGACAGCGTTATTGCCGGAAACTTTACAAAAGACAACGGTGATTTCAGTCTCGATAATCTTCCCGTAGGAAAATTCACCGTGAAAGTTACGTTCCTGGGTTATAAAACCATTCAGAAACCGGTGGTTATCAATATGCAGAATTTAGAACAGGATCTGGGTAATCTTACCTTAGGTGCTGATGACAAACTGTTGAAAACAGTGGAGATAGATGCGGAGAAAAGTGCATCCGAAATGAGCATAGACCGGAAGGTGTTTAACGTAGATAAAGACATCACATCCAAAGGCGGTACGGCCATGGATGTCATGAAAAACATTCCTTCTGTTACATTGGATGATAACGGCAATGCACAGCTTCGTCAAAACCCAGCAACCATTTATATTGACGGTCGCCCCACTACGCTGACCCTGGATCAGATTCCTTCCGATCAGATAGACCGTGTTGAAGTAATTACCAATCCCTCGGCTAAATTTGAAGCAAGCGCTACCGGTGGTATTATCAATATTGTAATGAAAACCAATTCCAAACCGGGTTACAATGGAATACTAACAGCAGGAGTAGGTACCAACGATCGGTACAACGGAACATTTGCCCTTAATATCCGTCAGAAACCTTGGGGGCTAGCCATTGTATATAACTACAATTCTTCTGATAATCCGGTTCACGGCTATACTAACCGGACTTCTTTGCTAAACGGTGAAACCACCGGCTATCTGAATTCAAGCGACAATACCAATTTCAAACATACTTTTCAGATGGGAAGTATTGCGGTTGACTATGCGCTCAACAATCGTAATACACTCACTCTTTCTCAGAACATCGTAGCCGGCGATTTTCTCACACACGACAATCAAACCTTTAATTATCTGGATCAGAATGGTGCTTCATTAGGCAGTGGATATCGTACCGCTTATACGCACACGCAATTTCAAAACTATACCACCAAGCTTCTCTACAAAAAAACATTCCCTAAAAAAGGACAGGAACTCACGGCCGATATTGACTACAACACGCTCACCGCACTTAGCCCGAGCAATTACAGCACCACCTCCTTAGATCATTGGGGCAATGCTCTTCCCGGTCAGCCTAATCCGGCTTTGCAGGTAAACAACGGAAGCAATATCAGTCAGATGTATACCTTTCAGGCCGATTATGTAAATCCTATCAATGACAGTACAAAACTGGAGCTGGGTGTGCGTTCCAACTACCGTCCTTCCTTGTCTTATCTGGATGTGAGCGAACTTAATTATAACACCGGAGTATATGCGCTCGATACTTTTCTTACTTCGCACTACAAAATAAAAGATCTGGTAAATGCCGCCTATATCAATTACAGCACACGCTGGAAACGACTCGATTTTATGCTGGGCATGCGCTTTGAAGATTCCTATTATCAGGGGATACTGACGGATAAAAATGCGACGTTCACATATGAATACCCAAGCTCTACAGATAATATCATGAACTCCCTTTTCCCGAGTTTGTTTATCAGCAAAACGTTGAACAGCAAACAGCAGTGGCAGTTCAATGTATCACGCAAACTGAACCGCCCCAACTACCGGCAGATGATGCCTTTTATTATGTTCAGCGACAAATCAAACTATACCATCGGAAATCCGAATCTGACTCCGGAGTTTATTACCCTGGCCGAAGCCAACTTCAGCCAGCAGCTTAACAAAGGTAATTTTCTCTTTACTCTTTTCTACCGCAACACCATGAATCCGCTTACACCTTACAGCTATCCTTCGCTAACGGATCCGACGGTATTAATCACCACCACTATCAATGGCAAACAAAGCAATACGGCAGGAATAGATCTTACGCTGAAATATGAGCTGGTTAAAAATCTGGAAGCTACCTGGAACGTGAATCTGTTTTATACCGTTATCGACGCTTCGTATGAAGGCACCAGTGTAAGCAATCAGGGTTCTAATTATACCACCAAACTGAACTTTGTTTACCATTTCCCCAAGAGCTTCAACTTTCAGTTGTCGGGCAGTTACGAGAGTCCGAAAGTTATTCCCCAGGGAACTACCACCGCCTTGTATTTTGCTGATTGCGGTTTGAGCAAGGACATCAAGAAGTTTCTCATTTTCACGCTTAGTGTAAGCGATATATTCAATACTAAGAGCAGAGGAACTAATCTGATAACCGATCAGTATACCCAGGAACTGGTAACACGCAGGGAAATACGCTACGTGAAATTTACTGTCACCATGCGTTTCGGAAAAGCCGATGCTTCTATCTTCAAACGCAAACCTCAGCAACAACAGCAGAGTGATGACGGAGGATTTTTCTAATATCAGAGCCTCTAGTTATTTACATCTTCTTCTTCCTGATATGGAGCAGGTCTTGCTTTTGTGTAACTTTAGTACATGAAATTACTTTTCTCAAAAGCCTTTCTGTTTTGTTTCATTTCCCTTTTTTACTTTCAAAGCTCTCCTCCGCAAAAAGATCCTAAACAGTATCCGATAGGGATGGAAAAACCATCCTTCCGGGCATTGGATCAGCTGAAAAAATATCCCCTGCCCCGTTATCGTCCGGGACATACACTCAGTTATCTGTTTAACTGGATGGATCCATTGTATATGGGCGAGTGGCCACAGCCCGGGGTGCAACGGGCAGATGCCGTACAACGATCTGAGCTTACACAACAGGAACTTTGTTTGCACTGGCATTATGGCATTGTTGTTCCCAATATTGATGTGGCATTTAATGGAGTAGCAGATGGTACTTGTCCGCCCTATCTTCAACTTGCCAATGAGCATCCTGAAATACCGCTTCATTTCATTACCTCCTGGCAATTTTCCGAACCCAGTCTTATCGGATATCCATACCCTAAGGCCATGGTGCTGAATACAAGTCTTAATCCTGCCTGGACTTCCACTTTTGATTTTTATGGTTCCAATATGACGCAGATTAAATTCAACTTCCCCGATTCTCTCATCCGGATTGATGGGGCCGTAAAGAAGTATCATATTTCCAGATTGCTTAAATGGCTCACTCGTCCGGTTGATGTTATCAATGAAGATGGAGAAGAACCTCCGGGGGCTTATCAGCTTTCTTCTATGAAAAAAGATCCTGCTATGATCCATATGAAGGATTCTATGAAAATAGATTCCTGGGAAGATTTTATGGCAATCCGCAAATTACACATGCGTAATGTGTATGCTGCGGCATTTATGAAAACATTGCCGGAGCTGAAAAATACACGCTATAGTTTATACGGTACGGAAGGAGGACCGGTAAATTGTTTCAAATGGTCTATCATGAAAAAATGCCAGACACCGGTGAATGGTATCTACTATTCCACTCCTGATTTTTATCCACGCTGGCCCAAGAACTGGAAAGACTGGAGTGGCCCCTGGCATGGATGGAGATGGATTGATATAGGAAGAAAGGTGGAAATTAAAGACGGGGACTATCTGTTCAGTCCCTTTGTAGCTGCAGGCTGGTCCAATAATCCGGAAGATGATATCCGTCCGGGTCAGTGGCTGGGCTTACTCAAATGTCTTTCCGTTATAGGAGCAGAATACTATTATGTAGGCTATTTCAATCTGGGGGCTCCGTTTACCAACCCCTCTCAATATGTATGGCAGGCTGCTATGCCAGCGTACGCACAAGCAATCACCAGCCGGTTTGAAGATGTATTGCGAAATGGGAATGTGTTGTTTGAAAAAGACGGAACACCCCGTATTACCTGGAGTACGGAAGATCCTCATGTATTAATCGCCGTACGAAAACACAATAAAAAAGATAAATACATTATCTGCGGCACCTATCAACCCTTCTCCAATGATGCGGCAGAAATTCCCGAAAAGAGGAATGTAACCATTCAGCTGGGCGGACAAGACCTGTCTTTTGAAATACGCAGACAAGGAAGTGTTTATGTGTATGAGAAAACAACGGATGGGAAAACCTTATTTTATCAGCTCGACAAATGGCATGAAAATGCTCATCCCGATTATTGGTCCGACGATTTTAATTTTGAAGCCGAAGTGGGTGACTCTGATATTTCAAACGGGGAGCTAACTACCGTTCATACAGGTGCCGAAGGCGACTATAAAAACTATACCACTTCCTTAAACATGACAATAAATAAGGAATATGAATATCGCTGTGTGATACGCGACTCTGTTCCTGAAAAACGTTTTCTCTGGGTAAAATATAAGGGAAAAGGAACGCTTACCGTGCAATCCATAAAGGCGAAGGGCGAGGCTAAACGGGTTGTGTTGCCGGTTGCGGCACAATGGTCGTGGTACAAACTGGAGCCCTCCTTTTATCCCGATGGTGTTAAATTATGTAATACCACGGGAGCCATTGAGCTGGACAGGATGGTCATTAGTAAACTGGGAACAGAACCTAAATAACAGATTCTTACTGCCCCTCTACCAATACGCAATCCGACATAAATTTAGTACGGATATCCCTTTGCTGTTGTTCGGTAAACATCTTTCCATATTGAGTAAAAAAATCGTCCAGGATGGCAACGCGGTTTGGCTGTTGTTCTGCTATTTCAATCTTGTCTCTGAACTTAAGTGCATAACACTTAATACCATGAGCTGCCGGCCAGGCCGGTTTTTCACTCAAGCCATACCGATACAATCCCACACAATGTGAAACGGTATCCAGAATCATTTCATCAAAAGCTATCATTATATAGTTTTTTCCTCCCCTGAGTTTTTCTGCCTCCGCTCGGGTAAAACAGGTGCTGTCCATCCTGTTAAGGATAAAGTTAAAGGGCTGAGCCTTCATGGTTTGTATTTGATGTGGTTTCTCTGAAAGACAGGAAATACCCGTCAATAGGATGATTACGATAAAAAATCGGACAAAAACGTGAGCCATAAAAGGATTGATGCTGTTGAATTTAAAAATTCAAGATATCAAGATACGACAATTTTTATAACAGGAAAAGGGGAGGGTCCAATGTTAACTTAATATTAAAGACTCGGAGGTGGTTTATACGTGAACGGAGTTAGTCCAAACATACATGGACGTGCTTAAAACGTGAGATTATATCATGCATCAACAATAGGATATTCGACCAAGGTGCTTGGGGTCCTTGCATGAATAGACGGAAACTCTTTATGAGTGAAGGGAAACGCTGCATGCGTGAACGGGGACACTTTATGAGCACATAAAATCGGTTCAAGCACATAATGAAACGCTCCTTTTACACATTCAGATAAAATATGTGCAAATGGATTGCGTGTAACAGTCCATGGGTGATGAAAATCATTGTTTATACCCGGTATCGTGCCTTCCTTTGTATCATCGATAATCCATTTGGTATGAAACACAAGACACACACGAAATCGCTCCCCGCATGGCTTTTCAATAATGCTTTATGGTTAATGGCCCTGGCTGCAATTCTGTTTACCTGTTACGAACAATTCAAAAGGCCCTGACCGGGCCTTTTGTTTATTCCTGATCGACCTTATTACACAGATGCTTAGTTTTTAAGCTCCTTCAGTTTTTCCAGGCTAAGTACGAAAATATCTCCCTTCTTTATTTCTATTAACCCTTCTTCTTTAAAATCGCCCAATGTTCTGATGACCGATTCTGTGGCTGTTCCTACAATTCCAGCCAGATCTTCCCTGGAAATAGGGATGGATGTTTTGCCCGACTTATTCTCTTGGTATTGATGCTGTAACATAACCAGGCTTTCGGCAACACGCTTCCTGACCGAGTTATAAGCCAGTTTAATAAGCCTGTCCTCCCGTTCGGAAAGATTATTGGAAAGAAGTTGGATAAACTTACGCGACACTTCCCTGCTATTGTAAATAAGGGAAAAGAAGTCCTGTTTGGGTATCAGATAAATCTCCGCCTCCTCCAAAGCCTCTGCCGATTCTGTATAGGCTGTATCTTCCAGCAATGGAACATACCCTACAAAATCTCCTTCTTTGTAAATACCGGTAATCAGCTCCTTACCCGCTTCATTGGTTTTGTAGGTCTTTACCTTTCCTTTGCTGATGAGATATAACCCAACCGGATAGTTGCCTTCGGTAAATATGGATTCTTTCTTTTTATGTTTCTTTAAACTTCGTTCGTTCGAAAACGAACTAAGCATATTGGTTTCTTTTGCGTCATTGATGAACCGATCAAAACCTGTATCGGCTTTCTCAACCTCTTTTTTAAACAAATCCGCTTTTCTTAATCTCATCTCCACCACATCCAGCAACTCAACATCATCAAACGGTTTGGTTAAGTAGTCATCAGCACCCAGGGTCATCCCTTTTCTGAAATCAACTCTTTCCACTCTTGCAGTCAGGAAAACAAAAGGGATGCCGGCTGTGTCTTCACTTTTTCCTAAAATATGAAGTACCCCATACCCATCCAGTTCGGGCATATTGATATCGCATAAGATCAGATCGGGATGCACTTTTTTTGCAAGCTCAACCCCAATCTTACCGTTTTCTGCAGTATATACTTTGTATGCCGAAAGCTCCAGGAGTTCTCTGGTATTATCCCTCATAGAGGCATTATCCTCAATCAGCAAGATTGTTTTGTTCATGTTCATGCTTTTTTGTTTTTTATACTACAATGGAAACGTTATCTGAAAAACCGATCCCTTACCCAGTTCGCTTTGGAAAGAAATTTTCCCTCCCATGAGCTCCACATACTTCAATACTAAGATCGAACCTAAGCCGGTACCTTGAATAGATGCAGCGTTTTCCGCCCGAAAAAAACGTTCAAATAAATGTTTCTGATCTTCCACCGGCATCCCGATCCCGTGGTCAATTACTCGTATCCTAAGTTCTTCACCCATACAATCCGATTTCATATAGATCGGCTTGCCCTCTTCCGAAAATTTAATCGCATTGGAAAGCAGATTAACCAATACGCTTTTTAACAACTGATTGTCCTGTGTAATTTCGGCCACTCCCCGGTGCTCGTATCGTATTTCCTGTCCGGGTTTGGTATGAAACTGCATTTCCTCCCTGATTGCTTCGCAAAATGGAATAATATCAAATTGCACCCGGATGGTTCCCACTTTTCCTTCCTCCAGACGGCTCAGGGAAAGGAAATCATTCAGAATGTCGCGCAGATTATCTACGCTTGACTTAATCCGCTCTATGTGCTTGGCTCTCTTTTCCTCATCTTCCGGTTTATTGTATTTCGCAATCAATGAAACCGATGATAGAATAGTGGCCAGAGGAGTTCTGAATTCATGTGACGCCGTGGATACAAAGCGGGACTTTAACTCACTCAGTTCCTTCTCGGTTTCCAGCGCTCTTCTCAAATCTTCTTCCGCTTTCTCCAGACTTTGATTTGAATATTCAAGTTCTTTGATGGCTCCCGCCAGCATTTGTGTCCGATCATCCACGCGTTGTTCCAGATCAATATTCAGCTGCTGGAACTTTTTTTCAATCCTTTTTCTTTCCGTAACATCGGTGATGAGACCCATCACCACCATTTCACCTCCCGAATAAAAATAGTTGAGACTTATTTCAATCGGGAAAATACTTCCATCCTTTCGTCTTCCCGCCAAATCAATTCCTTTACCCATCGGACGTTTCTTAGGATGGGCAACATATCCATTCCGGTCATTTAAATGCTTATCCCGTTTTGATTCCGGAATTAATACCTCTACTTTCTTACCTATCAGCTCGTCATTCTCATATCCAAACATTTCCTGTATCCGGGGGTTCATCACCAATAAAGTGCCCCTTTCATCCGACAGAATAAGACCTTCTCCCGCCGATTCAAATAAAATCCTGAATATATCCTCGCCTTCCAGTTTGCCAATCATCTGATCTTTGATTTTGCCGGGTCACCCATCGGATATGGGCAATTCCATTCATTATTAATCCTTGCAACAAATTTCTGTGATATTCTGTTCTATATTTCTGATTTCCATCAGTCGGGGCGGTGATATAAGCCGGTAATAAGCTGATACAAGTCATAAAACCACATTCATTTTACATGGACATTTGTTTAAATAATCTTAGTTATGCAAATCGTATCGTGAATACCCCTCCCAAGCTTCTTGAAGATGGACATAAATTAGTACCTTCTCCTTCCGAATCTAAATGAACATAGATCTAAAAACCATGTCTGAAACACACAACACCGAAAAAATTCTGCTCGCACTCGTTGCCGGAGCATTGGCCGGTCTGGCTATAGGTATCCTTATTGCCCCTGCCAAGGGATCGGAAACAAGAGAAAAAATAAGCGATCTGGCCGAAGACCTTGTTGATAAACTAAAAAACGGAGTAAAGGGTGCCACAGATTTTGTGGCTAAAAGCTAATTCTTATGGAAACCGAAAAATCACCTTTTGAAAATGTTGCCGAAAAAGCAACGGAATATCTCAAAACCAATCTGGAGCTGGGCGAATTAAAAGCCATGGAATATGGCTCCAATGCCTTTGCTGCTGTCATGGGCAAAATGATTCTGCTGCTCTTTGGCTTTTGTTGTCTCATATTCGGCAGTCTGGCACTTGCGGTATTTATATCTTCTGCAACAGGCCATGCCTGGCTGGGTTATTTAAGTGTTTCAGGGCTTTATCTGCTCCTGTTGTTTGTTTTTTATGCAAACCGTGAAAAATGGCTTCATAGCTCCCTGGCCAATGCCTTCATTGCTCAGTTTACAAAAAGTAACGATAAGCATCCGGCCAATCTGCCCGATTTGCAACACATCATTACCGAATCTCAGGCCAGGAAGGTCTCTCAGGAAGCTGCATTGAAAGAATCTGTAAGCAACCTTGCTGATAGCTTAAAGCCGGAACACATTCTCCTGGCAATGGCCAGCAAAATCCTGAACAGATATATGGATAGGAAAGAGGAGAAAGAAGAAAAAGAGGAAAAAAAGAAATCGTCTATAACAGAACCCCTCCTTCAATTTGCTTCTCAGTTTACCAGCGAAGCAGTTTCCAAAGGTATTGATATGTTAAGAAAGAAATTCCTTTCCTGACAAGGATCCTTTTACTAAATCGTTTTGCTGAACTTATAGGAATGCCCGTGTATGTTTTTGCAGGGACCATCATGATTTCTCAATGCATGTGCCATTTCGAATGTAAACTCTTTTGTAATCCGTATCCTTTTCATTATTTCTCAAGTAGTGAAGGTGTGTCTTTTCTTACTTGTGCGATACCCCCTCTGATATTTTTAACATCATTGAATCCATGTGCTTTAAGGATGGAAGCCGCAATCATAGACCGGTAGCCACCCGCACAATAAACAAGATACTTTTCCCGGTGGGCAGAACCCGTCAACGACTTTTCCAATTCGCTTAATGGAATGTTAATGGCATACTTCACCTTACCTGATGAAAGTTCATTGGTCTTTCTCACATCCAGGATTACATAACCTTGTTGTAAATACTTATCTATCTGAGACGATGCGATTGTCTGTATATGATCAACGGGATATTGCATATTGATCCAGCCGATAATATCCTCTCTCAGGTATCCCTTCACATGATCAAACCCGATTCTTGCCAAACGGATAACGGCTTCTTCTTCCTGATGATCGCGGGTTATGAGGATAATTTCCTTTTCCGCCGGAATAAGATTTCCAGCCCATACAGCAAAGTCGCCTTCCAATCCGATGTTTATGGAACCTTTGATAAATCCAATTCCGAAATCGGTGGAATTGCGCACATCCAGAATAACAGCTCCTGTTTTCGTTTCCTTTATAAACTCCTCATGGGTCAATTCTTTCGTTCCTCTTTTAAGCAGCGTGTCCAGGTTTTCATACCCGTTTCTGTTTGCACTGGCATCATGAACAAAGTAAGCCGGAGGTGTTGGAAGCCCTTCTGTAATTTTTGTTATGAATTCGTCCTTGTTCATTTTCTGCAAGGCATAATTACTTAGTTTCTGCTCCCATATAGTGGACCAGGTTTCTTGTCCGAGGTTTTTACCGCATGCCGACCCGGATCCATGTCCGGGATACACAATTACATCATCGGGCAACACCTTGATATGCTTATTTAATGAATCGTATAAACGCCCGGCAAGTTCTTTCTTATCCAGATTGCCACTCCCCAGATCTGGTCTTCCCACCTCGCCCACAAACAAAGTATCCCCTGTAAAAACAGCGTATGGTTTTTCGTTCTCATCAAATACAAGAAAGCAGGTTGATTCAATGGTATGTCCCGGCGTATGCATGATTTCAATCTTAATATCTCCTATTGAGATCCGGTCTCCGTCTCTGGCAACCATGGCTTTGTATGCCGGCTTTGCTTCGGGTCCGAATACAATCATGGCTCCTGTCTTTCTTGCCAGGTCAAGATGACCGGAAATAAAATCAGCGTGAAAATGTGTCTCCAAAACATATTGAATGGATGCTTTCCTTTCCTTAGCAAGCTGCAGATATGCATCCACGTCACGGATGGGGTCGATCACCGCTGCACAACCTTTGGACTCAATATAGTAAGAAGCCTGAGCCAGGCAGGAGGTATAAATTTGTTTTATATACATGGTAGCATCTGTTTAATTGGTATTTGAATTGACATCCCTGCTATGTACTCCAGGTCCGGCACACCGGTTAATTTTGAGTTGGGGGACCAACCGGTAAGACGCAAAACTAGCTCATCGGTATTCTGTCTCTTATGACATTAATCAGCGAACCGAATGACTTTTCCTGTACCCCGCACACACTTTAACCTGAGCAGCCTCTTTAGAAAAATCGACAGAAGCAAGGATGTTTTTCATGTTTTGATGTGTTGTTTTAATGACATTATCATTCAACACAAAGCTAGGGCAGCCACAGGGCGGGGGAAATGATATACCGCAGGAAGACACCTGATAATGATCCATAATGAAGGAAAAAGTAACCGGAAGTCAGGGGTGACAGAGCGTCGATTTTTTCCTTATTTACCGGGTGTTGAATCTGATCCGGGTGAAGATGTTCTAACCGGCGCGCTTTCTTCCGAATACAATGTTCCCTGTTGTTCCTTTGGATTGGCGGGGTTAGTTCCTTTCAGCGATTTGATATAGGAAGCAACCTGAGCAATTTGCACAGGAGAAAAATTCTCCTTCCATGCAATCATTCCTTTTTCGGGGTACCCGTATTTAATGCTTTTGAATACATCTTTGATAGACCCTCCATGTAACCAGTAATTATCCGTCAGATTGGGTCCCACAACACCACCTCCTTCAGGGCCATGGCAGGCAACACAGTTGGTCTCGAATATTTGTTTTCCTTCATTCAGGCTTGCAGCATCTGTCATCCATGTTACATTTGCTTCATCCACCAGATTGGTAGCGGTTTTTCTGTACTCCGCAGCAGCTGTCTCTGCCTGTTTCGCTTCGTTGCTATGTTCTTCAATTTGGGGACTTCTTACTTTTGTAATGTGATAATGAGTCAGATAAATGACACCTAACACGATTGTGAGGTAAAAACCATACTTCCACCAGGGACGTAAATTATTTTCCTGTCCACGAATACCGTCATAATTATGATCGAGTATAATATCCGACTCTTGATCTACAGAAGCATTAACCCGCTCCAGTAAAGGTGGCTGCGCAATTTTCTTTTGAGAAAACACAAGGTCCCTTCGTTCTTCAACGCCTAACAGATTGCGGATAATAACAATTATCACCGCCAGAATAATTATTTCAAAGCCAGTCACTGACATCATAAACCAGAACGCTACGGGGCTCATGCCTCCATAACCGAATTCTGCGCTTACAGCCTTCGTGCCTTCTTCTGCATGTGCTGAAAATGGAACTAATGCCAAAAGAAGCAACACGATGGCTGCGCCCTTTCCATTTCCGCCGGATATTTTTTGGCTGACGCTCGCAGCTATATTCTTTAGCACATCGGCCAACACCATTATAATGACCAGCAGCAATATGACAACAGCCAACAGCGTATCAAACAGTCCGCTCGACAATATCGTGTCGTTCGATCCTGTTTGCCCTTGTGTCTGTGCGGAAAGGGTGACAACGGAAAAGAATGTCAGCACGAGTGTTAAAATCTGATTTTTTGTGGTGCTTTTAGCAATTCCCAGCGTCTGTTTCATAATTACATTTTTATATTCCTGCCATTTAATTTATCCGGTTGCAATGGTAGCTGCTGCATTTTTTCCATACGTTCTTTGTCGGCCCTGATAGCCCAAACCGTTACCACAATAAAGAATATCAGCAGAGAGATGAACGGGAAAATTTCCACACCTGCAATAATGTGGCTTGCCTTGACAATTGCTTAACACAGCTCACCAGGTGCATAATATAATTCCTCTATGGTTCCCATTCTTATTCTATTTATTAGAATAAAAGTAGGAAGAGAGAGGCTCGTAAAAAATGATATTCCTTTGTAAGGAGACTGATTATTATCAGGAAGGGAAACAATAGAACCAGATCATTGCAATACCGCTAACGGTCATCAGAAGAAAGGTAACAACCCCAAGCGTATTCGAAAACCATCCATTGGTGCGGTTTCCCATGATTTTCTTGTTGTTACAAATAATAAGAATGATTGCAATTAAACCAGGTGCCGTCAAGCCATACAAAACAGCTGTATAAATAAGTGCTTTAATGGGACTTATTCCCAAAAAATTAATACCGAGGCCTACGATGAGTGAAACAATTATAACTCCGTAAAAAGGTTTTGCCTCTTTGTATTTCTTGTCCAAACCTTCTTTCCATTCGAATGTTTCTGACAATGCATAAGACAACGATACCGCCAGAACCGGAATAGCCAGAAAACCGGTACCAATGACACCCAGGGAGAAGAGTGCGTATGAAAAATCTCCAGCAAGAGGTTTAAGAGCCAGGGCTGCCTGATCTACCGTATCTATTTGCCGGATACCGGCACTAAACAAAACAGTACCGCAAGCCAGAATGATAAAATACATGATCAGGTTCGAATAGAACATGCCGTAACCTACATCCAGACGCATATTATGTATGATTCGGTTGTTTATGATCGCACCTCCGTGCTTCTTTTTCATGTCTTCTACCTCCATAGAAGTTTGCCAGATAAAAAGATACGGGGAAATTGTGGTACCCAGGATAGCTACCAGGATAGCAGCATATTCTTTATTAAAATGAATGTGGGGAAGAAATGATTCTCTCAGGGCACCGGACCAATCTGTTTTTACAATTAAAGGAACTAATACATAGGCAAGCAGCGTAAGACAAAGATATTTCATCACGGCAGCAATACGCTTGTATGGCAGGTATACAATACACACGATCAACAATGCGGTTATGAAAACGCTGAAAATGGAAGAAGGAATTCCCGGACAAAGGAGATTGGCAACAGCACCCATCCCGGCTATATCGGCTCCGATATTGAGAACAATGGCCGGAAGGCTCAGAATGAGCATCAGGTAGAGTGTCCCCTTTTCATAATTTTTGCGAATGATGGTAGCAAGACCTTCCCCGGTCACCAAGCCTATTCTGGCACACATTTCCTGAACCGAGGCCATTAAGGGAAATGTTATCAGTGCACTCCACAAAGTAGCGAAACCAAAACCAGCCCCAGCCTGTGAATAGGTAGCAATTCCGGATGGATCGTCATCGCTGCTCCCTGTTATAAGCCCTGGGCCAAGCACCCTCCACATCCTTCTTACTCTTCCGTTAATCCGGTAAGCCCGACTCCTTTTTTCCATCGCCTATTTATTCGCTGTAGTTGTAACCGAAGATACGTTTGTTTAAGCATATCAACTATTCGAAACTTGAGGCATTTAATAGCAAGGCTTCATGACCCGAATAACAGATAAAAATGATTTAGCTCAACATTAAACCTGATTCATATCTTTTTCAGAGAGCTACGAACGCTTTAATATTGCATAACGTTAATTCCGATAAGAATGATTGTTTGATACCCGCTTTATTCTAGTTACTATGACAAACATACCTTACGTATCTGCTTACATAAATAATACGCATATCATTCGTCAAAACCCCAAAGTGGTTGCAATCAACAGTGCGATAGAAATTGATTTAAGCGGACAAGTCTGTGCCGATAGCATTGGATCGGTTATGTATTCCGGTGTAGGGGGGCAAATGGACTTTATCCGTGGCGCCTCCCTTTCCGAAGGAGGAAAACCTATTATTGCTCTTCACGCCATCACTTCAAGAGGCGAATCGCGGATCGTAAATATGCTTCGCCCGGGGGCTGGCGTAGTTACTACCCGTGCACATGTACATTATGTTGTTACAGAATACGGCATAGCCAACCTATATGGTAAATGCAGAAAAGATAGAGCTAAGGCTCTGATTGAAATCGCTCACCCCGATCAGCGGGAAAAACTAGATAAAGAAGCTTATTCACTTATCAATTGCTAATTCGAAATATTGAGTCATTGATTCCGGCTAATTGGTTGGCCTAAATATGCCTGAAACAGGTCCTGGTTGACTATAATTTTGACCCTGTAAGCAGATGTCTAAGAATCGTGTATTTTGTGAATTTAATCGATAAATATCATCCTAGCTAGATAACATTACATGTTAATTTCGTGTTAGAAGATTTAGTGCTTGTTGATTCGGCAAAAGTTTTCTTTTTCCGGACAATGATTTTCGTCAGGAAATTTGATCGTTTTTGATCGCTCCTTATCTCAATCCATATAGTATTTCCGGATATTCATTAAGATGTATACACAATTTTTCCTACGCGTAGGCAGTTTGAAAACCTGGATGTTTTTTATTTTGATATTTTATTTTTTACCATTTTTTAGACAAATCTTGCAGATGTAAGAAATTTAGTGTTTTTGTATGTTTGTAGACAGCCGAATAAAAATTCCATCCGTTTAAATACATATCTTTGGTTTAATCCATAAACAATACTAAATCCAGGTTCCGACAGGTTCAATTTCTATGTGTTTTTGCATATAATTAGGAAGAATACCAATCTGATGGAAATGATGTTGAATATAGAATATGCTTGATCAGAACCCTCAAATTTTGTACGTGGATGACGACCCTGGACAATTGACAGCTTTTAAAGCTGCTTTTCGCAGGGATGCCAAAGTTTTTGTAGCACAATCTGCCGAAGCTGGTCTGCTTGTGCTTCAAAAAGAAGCCATTGACATCATAATCACCGATCAGCGGATGCCAGGCATTAACGGAGTGGATTTTCTGGAATCTATTGTGGGAGACTATCCTGATTTAATTAAAATATTAATTACCGGATATTCCGATATGAAGGATGTGGTTGATGCCATCAATAAAGGAAAAATATATTGTTATTTAAATAAGCCCTGGAATGAACAAGAGCTCCGGGTTATTATTCGGAATGCATTTGAAATGGCTTGTACACGTCGTTTGCTGAAAGAACGAAACATACAACTTCAGAAAACAAATAATGAGCTTGAAAAATTTGTATACAGTGCCTCACATGACCTAAGGGCACCTCTGATGTCAATTAAAGGCATCATAAATTTCTCAAAAACTCAACCCAATACCCATCCTGAAGATTTTCTGGGAATGATTGAAAAAAGCATTGACCGGCTTGATGTATTTGTCGGTAATATCATCAATTACTATCAGAATGTGAAGTATGAGATACGACCCAGCATTCTGGATTTTGACAAGATTATACGTGAAACATGGGCAAGTTTTGATTATTTCCAGGATAAAAATAAAATCGAACTCAAATACAATATTGAACAGGCTGAAATTTTCAGCACTGACGAATTCCGCTTCCAGGTTATCCTCAACAACCTTCTATTGAATGCCATTAAATACCAGAATAAAAACCGTAGCGACCAATTTGTTTCTATTGATTTAAAAGTAGAGCACGAGCACGCTACCCTCTCCATAGAGGATAGTGGCATTGGGATTGAAACGGAACACCTCGATAAAATTTTCGACATGTTTTATCGGGCCACACAAGAAAAACCAGGATCCGGACTAGGGCTTTATATTGCCAAAGAGGCCGTTGAAAAAATAGGTGGTGAAATTGAAGTTAGTTCAGTCATTGGACAAGGAACTAAATTCAAAATCGTTATTCCAAATCAGGCTTAAATCCTTGCCTTGTTCCCTTGCTGCTGGCACCGGAACAAGAACCAACTCTCATACTCAAATCAAAACATATTCTCTATGTCGGAAACCTTGTTTGCGTCGTTAGAACGAAAAGCTTCCTCTTCTGATACTGTTTATCATCCCCGCGTTTTTTATCTAAAACAGGATGCAGACAGGAAGGAGTTGAACAAACTAATAAAAGATGTTCCACACCTGCAGATCAACAATGAAATCTATTCACAGCTTCGGGAGTTGCTCAAATCAAGAAACCCCAAGCTAAAACTAAATACTGCTCAATTGGACGAATTGGCAGATCATCATCTCAATGGCTCCAATCCGGATGAATATGGAGCCTGGGTGTACTATCCTTGGTGCTCACGTCTTGTACATGTACTGGGAGAAAGTGAATTTATTGAGGTAAGAACAAATCGCAATCAATATAAAATTACTGTTGAGGAGCGCGACCGTCTTGGCAAACTAAAAGTCGGAGTGGTCGGTCTCTCTGTTGGCAAAACTATTGCCATGGCCATGGCATTGGAACGTAGTTTCGGAGAAATTCGTCTGGCCGATTTCGATCTGTTGGAACTTACCAATATGAACCGGATTCAGACAGGCTTGCACAATATTGGTATTTCGAAAGCCATTGTAGTAGCAAGAGAAATTGCAGAAATGGACCCTTATCTGAAAACGGTGTGTTATACCGACGGTCTCACAGAGGAAAACATGGATGACTTTTTCGAAAAAGGTGGTAAACTGGATATACTTGTTGAAGAGTGTGATGGACTGGATATCAAAATACAGTGCAGAATAAAAGCAAGAGCCCTGCGAATTCCGGTTGTAATGGACATGAATGACCGTGGTACACTTGACGTAGAACGATTTGATCTGGAACCCGACCGGCCTTTGCTGCATGGCATGATTGACCATCTGGATATCAGTCGTATTAAAAATCTGAACAACGAAGAAAAAGTACCTTACATTCTTCCCATGCTGGGGGCAGAAACTATTTCATCTAAGCTAAAGGCTTCCATGATAGAAATAGGCCAAACCCTTACCACATGGCCTCAACTTGGTTCATCGGTTGTACTGGGAGCTGCATTGGCTGCGGATGTGTGCAGAAGAATTAGCCTGGATCAGTTTCATGAATCAGGGCGTTATTTTGTGGATTTAGAAGAATTGATCTGCGATAAACTATCTACTGCTGCTGCCCAGCCAAAAGCCACGGGAGAAACGATCTTGACCCAAAAAGAAATGCTTGACACAATTCAGAAACAAAATATTGTTCCTGATGAAAAACAACTTGAGCTTAACAAAACCCAGTTAGTTACCCTTATCTCAGCAGCTGTTGCAGCTCCTACTGGCGCTAATTGCCAGCCCTGGAAATGGCTGTATAACAACAAAAGTCTTTATTTGTTCCATGACCGTATCCGCTCTGTATCGTTACTCGACTTCCAGAATACGGCCTCACATATTGGATTAGGGGCCGCAACAGAAAATCTTATTCTAAAGGCACACGAATTGAATCTGGAGGTACATGTAGATTGTCTTCTGCCTTCTCCCACTAAACTGGTTTCTGTTTTTCGTTTTTATTCAAAAAGTCAGATTCCCTCCAATACAATTATTGAGTCGCATGATTGCGATATGCTGTCTTCAACAATTTTTAGCCGAGGCACAAATAGGAAATATGGACAAAGACAAAATCTGACCCCATCCCAGCTTGAAGAAATCAAAAGCGTGGCTCAGACAATTCAGGGTGCCGAATTGAAAATCATTAGCTCCTCTGAAGAGCTTGATGAGGTTGCTGATATTGTCGGGGCAGTTGATCGCATCCGCTTAATGAGTGAAGATGATCATCGTGATTTTGTAAGCGAGATACGATGGACACCCGAGGAAGCTACAAGAACAAAAGATGGAATAGATCTTGCAACAATTGAGTTAACACCTTCTGAACTTGCCGGATTACGGATGTCAGCTGCACCTGGAGTTATACGTCATCTGAATGAATGGAAAGGCGGTCTGGCTTTTGAAAAAATGGGACGTAAGGCAATCGCTTCTGCCTCTGCTGTTGGCCTTGTTACTATGCCTGCCTACAGTCCTTTTAATTTTTATAATGGTGGACGGGCGTTGCAAAAAGCTTGGCTTCAGGCAAATAAAAGCGGGCTTTCTGTTCACCCCGTTTCTGCCTGCACTTTTTTCTTTCATCGCCTCATTCAAGGTAATGGAGCTGGATTTACACCTGCTATGAAAGAAGAATTACAAGGCTTACGTTCGCGGTTTATTCGTTTATTCTCATTGTCTCCCCACTTAGGAGAGATTTTTCTATTTCGAATTCATATTGCAGATCAAATAGATGTAAAGGCGCTTCGGCGACCTGTGGACGACGTGCTTTACCTGGAGTAAACTATGTTAAAGATCAGATCATTTTATCCCCTGGAGGAACATTCCGTAAGTCTTGAATATGTAGAAGGACATAGGAAGGTGCTGGAAGACTACGGTATACTTAATATAACTTCTTATAACAAAGACTGGATAGAAAACCCATATACTTATGGGGTTGTAGCGGAGCTAAATGGTAAACTGGTAGGTGGAATACGTGTACAAGTAGCCGACGGGCTTCATCCCCTGCCTGTTGAAACAGCAGTAGGTAAAATGGATCATCGTGTTTACGATCTGGTTGTTAAGCATAGGACAGACGGAGGCACCGGAGAATTGTGCGGGCTCTGGAATTCAAAAGAGGTAGCCGGACAAGGCATTAGCATTTTGCTTGTTCGTGCTGCTATATCCATTATTAATCAATTACATTTTCGAACCTTACTTGGTATCTGTGCTGAATACTCACTTCCTATGTTCACCCGCGTTGGGTTTATAATAGACCGAAGTCTTGGCAACAATGGAGATTTTGTTTATCCAACGGAAGAATACCTGGCTAAAGTTGTGGGTATCATGAATGCCGAAACGCTAGCTACAAGTACCGATTATGACAGAGAACGTATGCTGGAACTTAGAAAGACACCCCGCTGCATAGCTATCGAAAAAGGGCCAAAAGCTAGCCAGGAAGTGGAATATGATTTGGTTGTTCCGGTTGCAAAACAAATTCTTGTTGAATCTATGGTATTCAAACGTTAGTAGAATAATACACCTTATGAGTAGACATTTTTTTTTCCTCTTTATCGGTTTTTCGTTTCTATCAGTTGCCTCTGTAGCCGAGACAGTTCTCTATTCCGACAAAACTTCCCGTTTAGATCTTGGAGGAAGTATTGAGATTCTTGAGGATAAAGCAGGAGCGCTTTCCTTTGAGCAAGCACTTGCTTCTGATCAGTTTAAATTAAGTACTCAAAAAGTTCCGAATCTCGGACTTTCCTCTTCTGCCTTTTGGCTAAAAATCCGCATCCGGAATCAAAGCTCTTCCGGGCAACTTCTGCTGATGCTGGAGCAGCCCAATATGGACGAAGTTGCTCTCTACTTACCCAAAACAGATGGCACATACGACGTCCAAAAAATGGGCGAATATCAGGATTTCGCAATCCGCCTGTATCAGATCCCAGATTATCTTTTTCGGATAAATATTGTACCTGGTAAAGATGCTACCTATCTGATGAGAATAAAAAGCACGGAACAGATTCAGGTTCCACTTGTGCTAGGTACCGAAGATTCTATACTTAATTTTCTTAGCCAGAAACATATACTATCCGGGATTTATTTTGGCATCATGCTCGTAATGCTGCTCTATAATCTTTTTATTTATTTTACTGTTCGAGACAAAAGTTACCTCTACTATGTAGTTTATATCGTTATTATTCTTTTAACACAGACAAGCCTGCAAGGCTTCCCATTTCAATATCTCTGGCCCCACTCTCCATGGATGGCAATACACGGAGGGTTTTTCTTTCCTTCACTGGTAGGTATTGCCGGTCTGGCTTTTCTAAGAGTATTCCTGCATACTGCAGAATTTACTCCCAGACTCGACAGGATAGCAGTAGTCTTCTATATAATTTATTCTATCAGCATCCTTCTGGCTATTTTTAACATATATACTGCCAGTTACGCTCTCATGGAAATAACCGCCATGCTGGTTTCTACTTACATGTTGACAATGGGTATTGTTATTTACCGTAAAGGATACCGTCCTGCCAAATTCTTCCTTATTGCCTGGACCTTTTTCCTCGTTGGCGTTGTTATTTACATTATGAAAGATTTTGGAATCTTTCCATATAACAACTTCACAAGGTATACTATGCAAACAGGATCAGCATTCGAAGTAATACTGATTTCTTTCGGTTTGGCCGACCGGATTAATATTCTTAAAAAAGAAAAAGAAGAAAGTCAGACAAAGGCCCTGGAGGCTCTCACTGAAAATGAGCGGATTGTCAAGGAGCAAAATGCATTTCTTGAAATAAAAGTGCAAGAACGTACTACAGAACTTGAAGTAGCTAACAAGGAATTGAGTGAGACTTTCACAAATCTTAAAGAAACACAAAGCCAACTGGTGGATTCAGAAAAGATGGCCTCCCTCGGTCAGCTTACAGCGGGCATTGCCCACGAAATTAATAATCCAATTAATTTTGTTAAGTCAAACATCAAATCCCTAAAGCGCACACTGGATGAATTAAAACAACTCTATCAACAATATGCCCTTATTGAAGATGGGGAACATGTAATGGAAAAAATTGCAGCAGCACAAAAGTTAAAAAAGGAACTGGATATGGATTATTCCATTAAAGAAATTGATGATCTCCTGCATGGAATAGACGATGGGGCGACACGGACATCTGAGATTATCAAAGGGCTGAAAGTATTCTCGCGGCTTGATGAAGACACATTAAAAATAACAGATCTTCATGAGGGGTTAAATGCAACTCTCATTCTTCTGAATACCATCTTAAAAGATAAGGTGGTGGTCGAAAAGAAATTCAGTCAGCTTCCTCCTGTTGAATGCTATCCAGGCAAAATCAATCAGGTGTTTATGAATATTCTTAACAATGCTATTCAGGCAATTACCGAAAAAAAGAATCCGGAAAAAGGGCATATCATTATCTGCACCTCATCTGACGCATCAAATGTATATATAAGTATAAAGGATGATGGCATAGGAATAAAAGAGGAAGTATTGCCACGAATATTTGAACCTTTTTTCTCCACAAAGGCTGTAGGTCAAGGAATGGGGCTAGGTTTGTCTATCACTCATTCCATTATAGAAAAGCACCGTGGAAAAATTAAGGTGTTGTCCGAAGTTGGTAAAGGCAGTGAATTTATTATATCCCTTCCTATTACTCAACAAGCGGAATAGTTTTGGAAAATACGGTGGCTGTTTAAACATTTTTTAATCTGTCAATTATGGAAAAGAAAATCAATGTTCTTTATGTCGACGATGAATCCAACAACCTGGTGGCATTCAAGGCGCTTTTCAGAAGAGATTTCAATATTTCCACGGCAGTGTCTGCAGAAGAGGGAAAGGCTCTGATGAAAGAACAAACCTTTCATGTGATCCTTACCGACCAGCGTATGCCGGGAGTTACCGGTGTTGAATTTCTTGAATCTATTATTGGTGAGTACCCCGATCCTATTCGGATCCTGCTTACTGGCTATGCGGATATACAGGCCGTAATTAGCGCCATTAACAAAGGACAGGTATATAGATACATTACAAAACCCTGGGATGAACAGGAGTTAAAAATGTCTATTGAAAATGCGTATGAAGTATATGCCTTGCGCGAAGCGAATAGAGAGCTCACAGCTAAACTTATTCAAGCCAATGAGCAACTCGATTTTATGCTTCGTCAGAAATTACTATCCTGATGTTATTGCTTAAAGAATTTTATAAGGGTTGCGCCAGATACACTATTTATTTTTAGCACATATATCCCTGCGCTTAGCGAACTAACATCAAGTGTCGTTTTACAGGCTGTTTTTGTAAGAGACCCATTTTCATTTAATACAACATTCCCTAAAAGATCAATTATTGTCATATCGATCTGTAGTTCGCGATCGGTTTGAAAACAGAGATTCAAAACAGAAGAAGCAGGATTGGGATACATATTTACCTGCAGCCCCCCTGAATTTTCTACGATCCCTGTGTTTGTCATATTGAATGGGCTTGAGGTTGCTGAGCATCCATTAGCATTTGTGGCTGTAACTGTATAATTCCCATTCTGTGTGGTTGTATAACTCTGGGCAGTAGCTCCACTGATAATGGTTCCGTTCAGATACCACTGATTACCTGTAACAGCACTGGAAGTAAGTGTAGATCCTCCGGAAGTGATAGTTGGAGTAGCCGGTTGAGGGTAAAGAGAAATTTTTGCGTTTAATGAGTTTAAACTGCCGCAAGGGTTGCTTACAGCACAATAATAAGTAGCAGAATCAGATGGGCCGGCAGAAGGAATAACATAATTGGCATTGTTGGCCCCGGTTATGAGCGTCCCGTTTTTATACCATTGATATGTTACATATTTACCGGTTGTATTTACCCAAAGAATGGATGAAGAGCCTGGGCATTTGGTGGTATCAACAGATTGGCTTGCAATGGCAACAGGGTTGCATAGATAGAGAAGATCTCCATATGGATCTGCACCGGTAGTGGTTCTCGAGAAATCCGTTTTGTCAATCGCTGTATTGGGTGTTGGGTCATATTGCATCAATGCTCCTACATTATTAACACCGCCGTAATCTGTTGTTAAATAAAATTTGTTGCTCGCAATCGTCAAAGATCCCTGTGGAAAATCCCCATCAGGCATTGCATTCATTGAAAAAATATTCGTAAGCGCGGCAGAAACCGTGTCGTACTCAAAAATTACACCTTGTCCATTTGAACCTCCAGCGGATGCGGCCCCATATAGCTTTCCGGAAGGAGCTTCTACCAGTGATCCATAGGGGTTAGCTCCATTGGTGGTACCTGTAAAGTCAATCAATTTATTGCAGGTAGCCGCAGCTATTGAATAACTGAAAAGAATTCCTGTGCCATTAAGACCTCCCGCCGATGTTAGCCCATATATAGTTCCTGTGTTTGTCTGAATTAACGATCCGTATGGTGTGGAACCATTAAGTGCCGGGTCAAAGTCAATTGTCTTTATAAGTGCTCCCGATGTTGGATCATATGAGAAAATAACACCCGCGCTATTTGCTCCTCCGGCAGAACACATTCCATAAAGCAATCCATTATTCGCCTGCACAAGTGAGCCAAAAGGAGCGGCTCCATTGGCGGCTCCATCAAAATCAAATTTCTTTATACAGATATTAGTTATAGGATCATATTCGAATAAAACTCCAAGACCGGAAATTCCGCCGGCGGTTGTCAACCCATATATTTTACCATTGCTGGCCTGAATTAACGATCCATTAGGGCTAACTCCATTTATTCCTGTGAATTGCACTTTAGCTGTACACGTTGCCAAAGCGGTGTCATATTCAAACAGAACACCTGTTCCACCGGTTCCTCCACTGGTTGTCATACCATACAGCTTCCCATTGCTTGCCATTATAACATTCCCTGTCGGAACTGCTCCGTTTGTAGCCGTTTCCAGATCAACCTTATCAGTATATGTTCCTGAACCAGGATCGAACTGAAAGAGGACGCCGCTGTTATTGAGCCCTCCACTACTGGCCATTCCGTACAATTTTCCATCCAAAGCATAGATAAGAGACCCCTTGGGGTATTGGCCATTGGATATTCCGGCCAGATCCACTTTGTCCACAAGGGTAAGAGATGTTGTATCCAGCTGGAAAAGTGTACCAAATCCATTAGCGCCACCTGCCGATGTTAAACCATAAAACTTACCATTCGGCCCAAGCACAAGTGACCCGGAAGGATTTGCGCCTTGTGTACCAGCATTCAGATCCGTCACATCCGTAAAAATTCCGGTACTTATAACATATGAGAAAACGATTCCATTTGCCATTGCGCCTCCATTCAACGTTGTCCCAAAAAGCTTACCATGACTAATTTCTACTAACGCTCCATTGGGGTTACAGCCTTTGGGTATACTGTCAAAATCTATCATTTTGGTCAATGTGCCCGCAGTTGTATCATAAGAGAAAAGTACTCCGTCATTTTTTATTCCACCCGTCGAAGTTAATCCATACAATTTGCCGTTAAATGCTTGTACTAATGAGCCATTGGGGATCGACCCATTTGCTACTCCGGCAAAATCAATTTTATCGATGAAGATTCCTGTTGCCGCGTCATATGAAAAAAGTATTCCCAATCCATTAGCCCCTCCGGCCGAAGTCATCCCATACAACTTTCCTGTTGATGCTTGTATCAAAGACCCCATTGGATTAGCCCCATTAGCAGAACCCGAAAAACTAATTAGTCTATTGTAGAGCGATGTTACAGGGTCATAAGAAAAAAGAACACCCATGTTATTTGCCCCCCCGAAAGGAGTCATACCATACAATTTCCCATTCGCTCCTTGAACTAGTGAACCGTTGGGGTTTGCTCCGTTAGCCCCATTGAACTCAAATTTTTTCGTGTAGACTCCACTCGTTGGGTCATATTCAAATAATATTCCGCTGGAATTGGAGCCCCCACTTGAAGTCATACCGTAAAATTTGCCATTACTGGCTTGTATTAAGTCACCATTAGGTGTTGATCCGGGGATATTGGATACAAAAGAGTATTTCACTTGCGTATTGGTACATGCCGTATCGGCTTTAAATAGCGTACCAAGCCCATAAGCTCCTCCGCTGGAGGTCATGCCCCAGAACTCCTGGGCGTAAGAATGTACTGAAAGAAAAATAGCAAAAAATGATAATACACGGTAAGTATGTTTCATAAATGTATGTTTTCGTTGAGATTTGTAGAATGCTGGTTCATTTGTACGTAAAACTGACCAAATTGTTTGTTATTCTATGCTTCTTTTATGGTTGATTTACAACTGATTGCTCTTTTTCCCCAAAGGGAAATGTCCGATTGTTTTTTGCTCTGATCAGGAAGAGGATCAATCCTATGGTAACAACACCAAATGCCATGGCAAACACTTTCCACTCCATACTGAACATAACAAAGAGCCAAATGAAGATACTAATTACAGCCGGTACCGGAAATAAGAACATACGATAAGGCCTGGGGCTCTTTTTATTTCGATAACGCAGTGCTATTAACCCTGCTGCCTGACCGACGAATTGTACCGGGATTCGCATAATAACAATAACGGTAATAATCGTTGATAGATCAGAAAAGAGACTGAACAAAAAAGCAACTCCACAAAGGAACAGCAACGAAATATGCGGAAATTGCCGGGAAGGGTGTATTCTGGCGAATAATTTAAAAAAATTACCCTGAATTGCTGCCGCATAGGGAATACGTGAATAGCCAAGTGTTGCAGAAAACAGACTTGCAATGCCCACAAACAGGATGAGTATTGTAACAATATTGGCAGCTATAACCCCATATAATTTTTCAAACAATGTGCTGATAAAGTATGTAGATTTCTCTGATTCCTGCCAAGGCATAGCTCCTAGTACACTTACTTGCATCAGGAGATATATAATAGTAATAACGCTAATCGAAATAAAAATACTCCTGGGAATATTTTTCTCCGGATCTCTTATTTCAGCACCAAGGTGACAGACATTGTAATAGCCAAGAAAAGAATAAATAGTTTTTGTGGATGCAAGGCCTAATCCGGTGAAAAAAATCGGACTCAGCTTGAATGAATCAGAAGGAACATCCAGAATATAGGAAGCATGAAAATGTGTAAACCCAGCAATAATAACCCAAAGGAGAGTAAGCCCAACCACTAGTCCCATAACTAATGAAATTTTTCCTACATCACTTATTTTACGATATAACAGAAAGACCAGAAATAGGATTAATCCTCCTGACACGGCTCGTTGGCCAATAGAACTCAAGGGGATCAAATAATTAAAATAATGTGCAAAACCAATTGCCCCGGAAGCAATTACAAGAGGAGCTTGTATACTGGTTTGCCATATAAAAAGGAAGGCAAAAAGAGATCCCCACCTTTTTTCTCCGTAAATTTTTTGAAGAAATACGTAGGAGCCCCCAGCTACCGGATAGGAAGCCCCCAACTCGGCCCAAACCGACCCATCCATAAATGCCAGAAACGCTCCAAGTAACCACGCCAGTATACACTGGGGGCCATGCATCCGGTTTATAACAAAGGGGATGATAATAAATGGACCCATCCCAACCATATCAATCATATTGATCGCGGTCGCTTCTTTGAGCCCCAGTCCCCTTATAAGAGGCTTTTCATTCGTAAGAGTGTGTTTTTCTGATTGACCCATACCTGCCTGGCAAAGGTGGGGTTTTATTTGATATTTCCGGGGTCTTGAAAAATGAAAGTATGCGATCATTATCGTGATAGGGATCATATTCCATATTGAAAGAAAACATAGATGAAGCCTCTTAACACAAATACTTTTGACCTTCTTATAATAACGAATTGCCAAACAAGCCGTTGTTTTTCATGATTTGGTGATTATCACTTAATACGCTTCCGGTATAATTAAAATAGTTTTGCTAAGTAAAATAATAATGGATGCACCATGAAATCTAAAAACAAACCAGGAGTTTATATCACCGGCATTGGTCAACTGAAAGTGGAAAAAAACTCCAACCTGAGCATCCGGGAAATGGGCGCTGAAGCGGTACGGCTGGCGATGGAAGATGGGGGCATTCAACATGTAGATGCTATTTACCTTGGCAATATGTTAAGTGGTGTAATTTCGAATCAACAACAATTAGGTCCATTGGTAGCCGCTTGCGCCGGATTAAAAGGAACGGAATCAGTAACTCTTGAAGCCGCATGTGGATCAGGAGGGGCTGCTGTTCGGGCTGGGGTGATGGCTATAATGAGCGGATTTTGTGAAACCGTGGTTGTTTGCGGGCTTGAAAAAATGTCTCATATCGACAAGGATTTCATCACTCGCTCTATTGCTACAGCCTCGGATTGGGAAACAGAAGGAAGCAAGGGTGAAACCTTTGTTACACTTAATGCCCGGTTAATGAAAATGTATATAGAAAAATATAAAATTTCCGCTGATTCCTTTGGTATGTTTGGAGTAAATGCTCATAAAAATGCCAACCATAATCCGAAAGCTCTTTTTCATAAAGAAATTACTCTGGACGAGTATTTAAACTCTCGTTTCATTGCCGACCCGGTACGGATTTATGATGCCTCTCCGGTTTGTGATGGGGCGGCAGCTCTGATTCTTTCAAAATATCCAAGACCATCATCATCATCACGACCACTACCGAATGTAAAAATAACCGGGTCAGCGGGATCAACTGAATTCGTCGGTATTAATGATCGCAGTAATCCATTACTTGCAGAAGGTATCAGCCGTTCAGGAAATAAAGCCTACAAAATGGCTGGTATAAAAACTGAAGATGTTGATTTTTTTGAACTGCACGATGCCTATTCAATCATTTCAACTCTGTCACTTGAAGGAATGGGATTTGCTAAGCCAGGTGAAGGGTGGAAGCTTGCTGCCGAAGGACAAATACTATGTGATGGAAGAGCTCCTATTTCTACATTCGGTGGTCTAAAAGCAAGAGGACATGCTATTGGCGCTTCAGGTGTTTATCAAGCCGTAGAGGCTTATCTTCAGTTAACGGATCGTGCCGGAGCAAATCAAATTAAACGGGATGCCCGGGTTGGTCTTATACAAAGTATTGGGGGTACTGCTTCCACCACAATTACTCATGTATTGGAAAGGGAGTCCTGAATTTAAATTCTAACACCCATAACAAGGATATCGTCTACCTGCTCCTGCATTTGTCTCCAGTTTTTAATGGTAGCGGCAATTTCCTCTCTTTGCTCCCCCATAGGTTTACCCTTTATTTGAAGAAACAATTCCTTCAGTTGTTTGTATTTGAATTTCTTTCCTTTCGGGCCACCAAATTGATCCGTATAACCATCTGTAAAAAGATAAAGGATATCACCATTTCTTAGCCTGATCTGATGATTATGAAATACTTTCTCGTCTACGTTATATCCCCCGATAGAAATTTTATCCGGCTTAAACTCCAGGATCTCCTCCCCCCTTTGAATAAGTAAAGGCCGATGCGCACCAGCATACTTGAGTTCATGTGTTTTCATATTTAACGAGCAAAGCGCAATATCCATTCCATCGTTTGCACCCTGATCTGCACTTTTCTTCAAGAGCATTCCCAGCTTAATGTCTAATTGTTGTAATGCCATTGCAGGGTCACTTACATGCTCGTCACGTATTACCTGATTCATTAAATCATTGCAGATTGCCGACATGAATGCTCCTGGTACACCATGACCTGTGCAGTCTGCTGCGGCAAAGATTGCAAAATCATCGAACTGTGTGTACCAGTAAAAGTCTCCGCTTACAATATCTTTAGGTTTATAATAAATAAAGCTTTCCGGTAAAGCGCGTAGAATTTCAGCTTCATTTGGCAAAAGAGCCTGCTGGATTTTTTTAGCGTATTTAATACTATCGGTAATGTTTTTGTTCTTTTCCTCGATAATCTCCTTTTGTTTTAGCACCTCGGTAGTACGTGCCCTGATCTTCTCTTCCAGATTTTCATACAGACTTGCATTTTCCAACGCAATGGCTGTATAGGATGCCAATGTTTTTAAAATATCCAGATGATAGGGGGTATAAGCGTGCCTCCGAAAGCTTTGTACTGTAATAACACCCAGTACCCGTTCGCCAATCATAAGGGGATAAAAAATAAGAGAGTGAGGCATATCTCCAGACACAACTCTAATCTGCCTCGTATATTTCTTGTATTCCCGAAGATTATCATTAATAAAAATCTCCTTTCGATTGTTAATACACCATACAGAATAGTTATCCTGATCAGCCATACTAACGGTTTCTGACGGAGACTGCTGTCCATTTTCAATTTCAAATTTGTACTCTACCTCTTGCTGATCCATATGATAAATACGTACACCAAAAATGGCCGCATCCATCAATCTGTTCACGTTCTCGTGTAGCTTATTGAAAAGGCGTTCAAAATTAAGGGTCGAAGTTAACTGTTGGCCTATTTCGCTTAACAAGCGGGTATTTTCATAGCTCCTTTCAATTTCTTCCTTTTGACTCACAACTTCCCGGGTGCGCTCCTCAACAGTTTCTTCCATGCCTTCGTAATTTTTCGCATTTTCCAATGCAATCGCTGCATATGCTGCCAGGTTACGAAGAATATCCAGGTGATATTTAGTATATGCATTCTTATTGAAACTTTGAACCGTGATAACACCTAATCTTCTGTCCTTGACCATCAGCGGCAAATAGATGAGTGATTCCACCGCTCTGCCGGCCACAGGTTCATACCTCTTCTCTACATAATTGGTTATTTCCTTATAAATATCATTGATGAAAACCTCTTTTTTATTCTGGAAAGACCAGGAACCAAGACGGTTCATATCAGAGGCATCAAAGTGTGTATCACGCAACTTAACCCCATCTTCTATATAAACAGGGAATAGAATTTCGTTTTTCTTTTCCTGATATAACCCAATTCCAAATCCGGCGGCATCCATCAATGTATTCACATTTGCATACACGGTATCCAGAATGACTTCTACGGAGAGGCTACTAATAATTTTCTGCCCAATTTCACTTAAGAGTGTAATATCCTGGAAGTAGGATTCCAGTTCCTTATTCTTTAAGGCCAGCAAAGCGCGCTCGCCTTCGGTCTGTTCCATTTTATGTTGTAATTCTATACTCCGTATCCGGCGAATCGCATTTTCATTTTTTACTTCGTCTTTTGCCTGATAGCATATTTTTAATTGCTCATTCGCTTCCTGATATCGCCCTTGTTCTTCAAGCATACCAGCCAGCACTTCGCTGGATTTATAAATACCCTCAAACGAATTGATTTCCTTTGATATCTGAAGAGATCTTTCCAGATAATCGGAAGCCGTCACGGTGTCGCCTGTTATGCAAAACAACTTCCCGATACTTGTTAATGTTCTAGCCACCCCACCTTTAAAACCGAGGCCCTCTCTTATTTTAAGGCTACGATTATAATATTCTAAGGCCTTTTCACCTGAGCCCATCCTGATATAGGTATTGCCAATCCCTTCCAATGCAAAAGCCTCCGTTAGCGGTGACCATGAGGTTTCTCTAATCAAATCTAAACACAAAAAATAATTTTCCAGAGCTTGTGGAAACTGTTCCAGATTATAGTACGTCTCTCCCAACCCATCCAGCACTTTAACTAACACCTGTTTTTCACTTTCCTTCTCGCATATTCGCCTGCTCCGTTCCAACACCTCCAAAGCCTTGTGGTTTTCCCCGATAGAATAGTACACTGTTCCCAATCCGTTCAACCCGTCAGCAATACCAATATTATTATTCAGTCTTTCATTTACATTATAACACAATTGGTAATACTTCTGGGCATTATCATAGTCGGCCAGGTATGAGAAATTAGTGCCCATATTGTAATACACCTGGGCTTCATTATGTTTATCATCTAAATCCTTAAACAAACTAAGGGCTCCAATAGAAGCTGTGAGGGCTTCTTCGTTTTTCGAAACCCAGACATAACTTGCACCCAGTGTTTTTAGAGCATAAGCAAGACCTTTTTTATACGAGATAGCCTCCGAGTACTGGTGTGCTTCTTCACCCAGAAGGATTGCCTTAGATGGATTTGTCCGGTTTAAATTCCAAGCTTCTTTGTTCAGCTGGTCAATCCGATATATTTCTGCAGAATCTATATTCTCGGACATATGCTCTGTTTGCGACACAATAAATATATTGGGATAGAAACACAAAATTAACATTTGCGGGGCAAGAATCAAAATGATCGAATTCAGCCAATGGCACGTCCAATACAATGCAGGTATTTCGACAAAAGAGGATATTTTGCAGATTAGTCCCCTTTTTACCATTTAGCTAGGGTCTCTCCTATCTAAGTATGACGAAAATCAGGCTGTTATGACAATACTATGACACTTTTAAGTCTCAATATTTGCATTTTTGTATCAAGAAAATATCCAACGTAAGTGAACCGGATCAAAATAATCGCTTTTACCCATAAGAATATCAACCTGAAGGAAATTGGGCGGTTTCATTTGGACGAAAGTGTCGCAGAATCTCACCTGCATTCTTTACGTAACATTACAGGGGTTGACGAGCTTATGTATTTAAGCACCTGTAACAGGGTAGAGTTTTTGTTCGCTTGTAAAGATGAAATAAATGAAGCTTGGCTGACACAATTTTTTACTGTCTTCCGGCCTGACTGGAGTACTACAGAAGTAGCCTGGGCTACCTCCTATGCTTCTGTTTTTGAAGGAGATGCCGCTCTTCGCCATATCCTTCATGTGGCTTCATCCCTTGATTCATTGGTAGTAGGAGAAAGAGAAATTATTACTCAAGTGCGTAATGCTTATGAACGCTGTTCAAAGGCCGGTCTTACAGGAGATCTTTTACGCTTGATTGTAAAAAAAGCTATTGAAACTGCCAAAGAAGTTTATACAGAAACCCAGATCGCAGACAAACCTGTTTCTATCGTTTCCCTTGCCTATCGTCGTTTGAGGGATCTAAATGTAAAATTGGACGCCCGGATTCTGATTATTGGTGCCGGTGTGACCAATAATAGTATGGCAAAATATTTGCGAAAACACGGTTTTACCAATTTTACCATATTTAATCGTACCCTGGTTAATGCACAGGTCTTGGCTTCAGAATTAAATGCCTCTGCTTACCCTTTGGCTGAGCTTGCTAATTATGACAAAGGATTTGATGTTGTTTTGACCTGTACAGGTGCCGCAGAACCCGTTATTACCAAAGGTATTTATGAAAATCTCGTTGCCGGAGATAAAAATCGCAAAATTGTGATCGATTTGGCGGTTCCCAATGACTTGGATCCTGAAATACTGGACAACTACGATATAAACCTTATCGCAGTAAACAACCTGCAAGAGGTAGCCAGAGAAAATCTGCTAGAAAGAGAGAAGGAATTGGATGCCTGTATTGAAATTGTTGCCCGTAATATAGATCAGTTCAATTCGATCCTCCGGGAAAGAAAAGTTGAACTCGCCATGAGTGAAGTACCTAAGAAGGTGAAGGAAATTCGTGAAACTGCCATGAATTCCGTTTTTGCCAAAGAAATTGCCAGCCTTGATCAAGGCTCTAAAGATGTTCTCGAAAAAGTAATTGCTTACATGGAGAAAAAGTATATCAGTGTGCCAATGAAAATGGCCAAGGAAATCCTGATTGACGAGCAACCCAAAATCTGAGTATCGGGCTGATCATCATATGTGATCTCAAAATGCTCCTCTTTTTTTCCATTCTACCTAAGTACAAATCATTCTTATATAATTGATTTCAGCGGTCATTATACATGCTTTGCAAAAAACTTCTTTTCCTTGTTGTCCTGCTTTCTGCTTACACGTTTTCAACATGGGGCCAGATAAGCAAGGATTCACTAAAGAAGATGATAACAGGAAGTTGGGCAAGTATAGACTACAACAACCAAGGAAAGACAACCTGGTCAGAAAAGAATGCATTAAGGATTGTTACATTCTATCCCAATGGAGATTTTCAAGAGGAAATTGCGAATCCTGAATTTAAGACCTGGAGGTATCTCTCCGCCCCATCCAGATGGAAGCTAAACGGAAAGAAAAATTCCATCGAACTATCAAAACCGAGATCGTATCACGAAATGGATTTTTACCGTTCCAACGTTCTCGCTCTTCTGGGCTCCTGCAAATTACTTCGTGTAACTCACGACTCTATAACCCTGATGGCTCATTCGCTTTTCGGAGGCACAATAAGATCTGATTCCACCTTTCTTTTTCACAGGGTTGCCCTAAGAACACAAAGACTTCAAAATGAGCAGAGGCCCAATGACCTGTTTTGTATCAGTACAGTGGATTCTTCAAACATAAAAAAGGTGGCCACTTTCCATGGCACCGTTACTCTTCAATTAAAAAATGACACCCTTAACAATTACCTTCATTTAGTAACGGGTAGTCTAGCCTATGTCAATACTGATACCATAGGTATTGAACTGGTTTCAGAGCATCTGGCATATACCGATCAAAGTGGTAAGGAATTATCATTTGATAAAACCATTAAAGAAAAGCCCTTTAGCCTGTCTCCTTCTTTAAGCTATTATATGGTAAAAAATATTCAAGGCGTTACTCCGCTCGATAGTCGGTATCCTATACTAGAACACTCTGGAGATGCTGTCATGTTGCTTGCCGCATCCAGTACGCTGCTAGCATCTCCCATCTTCGCTTCCGCTCCACATTTCAATTCCTTCGATGTTCATCAGTTTTTAGTATTTAGCGGAGTGAGTATTTTGAGCGGTCTTATAGTAGGAGTTCCCCTTCTGGCTATAGGTCAGGGATCTGTTACGGAGTATTTTCTTGATTCCGCAGCCGCAAAATATAACAATGCGTCCAACTGGCGTATAAAACCTTTTGTTTATGAATAAGTCTATTGTTATCGGTTCCCGTGGTAGTGACCTTGCTCTCTGGCAAGCCAGCTTTGTACAAGCAGAATTGAACCGTATTGGGCTGCAAGCAGAAATAAAAATTATTAAAACTCAGGGCGACCAAATACAACATTTGAGCTTTGACAAATTGGAAGGAAAAGGTTTTTTTACCAAAGAATTGGAAGAATGCCTTCTCAATAAATCTATTGATCTGGCGGTTCATTCTCATAAAGATCTTCCCACAACTTCTCCTGAAGGGTTAATGGTGGCTGCTGTATCACATCGCGAAGATCCATCGGAGCTTCTCTTGATCTTGAAATCATCTGTAGATCCAAAGAATAAATTTTTCATGAAAAAAAATGCGGTCCTGGGTACTTCTTCGGCCCGCAGAAAATCGCAAATGCTGGTTTTTCGTGATGACGTAGAAATCAAAGAGCTAAGGGGAAACGTCCCAACACGGATACAAAAATTAAGAGAAAAACAATATGATGCCATTCTTCTTGCAGCGGCAGGCGTGGAGCGTCTTCATATCAACCTTGATGAATTTCATGTCGAAAAATTGAATCCAGAGGAATTTGTCCCGGCTCCGGCACAAGGTGTGCTGGCACTACAAATAAGGGCAGATGATCAAACACTTCATAAACAGCTTCTGGCGCTTCACCAACCCGATGTGGCCGAAACAATAGCTGTTGAGCGTCGTATTTTAAATCAACTCGATGGAGGCTGCCAACTCCCTTTGGGTGTTTATTGTATTGCCGACGAAGACGAGGATGGCGAGCCCTTATTCCGATGCTGGACCTCCTTTGCCAAATCCTGGAATGAAGCCCCCAAATGGATACTTGAAGAAAGCAGAAGTACGGAGGGAATGGCCGAACGCATTTTGAAAAAACTCAGGAGCAACCACCTTCAATCGGCATTTATTACCCGTAATTCAACCGGTCGTTTTGACCTTCTTTCGAAATCTCTTCAGGCTCATGGTATCAGTCTCCACTCCCAGGCTTTGATTGATATAAGGTCTGTTATCATAAAATCAATTCCTTCTTGTGACTGGATATTTTTCTCCAGCAAAAATGCTGTCAAGCATTTTTTTAATCAGAAACCGGAAATCGGAAATCCAAAATTCGGCTGTGTTGGAAAATCAACAGCTGAAGCTTTGCGGCGTTATGGTAAAAAGCCTGATTTTATTGGCTATTCTACAGATACACGTATGACTGGTAAGCAGTTTGCGGCAACTGTCGGCGATGGCTCCGTGCTTTTTCCACAAGCAAAGGAAAGTATGCGAAGTATTCAACAACAGTTTGTAAACAGCCGGCAGGTAGTAGACCTCACTGTTTACGAAACAATAAAATACGATGATATTCAGGTACCAGAAGCCGATGTATTTATTTTTACAAGCCCCTCCAATGTGGAAGCGTATTTTGAAAAAAATAAAATAGTCTCTGGCCAGAAGATAATAGCCATGGGCGGTGCAACTGGTAGTGCTTTGCGCGATCGCGGAGTAAAAAACTTTGCTCAACCAAAGACATTTGATGACATCGGTATTGCACAGGCTGTTTACAATTTCTAAACTCTTTTAACCATTTTAACCATGATTCTTCAACGCCCCAGACGCCTCCGCACCAGCCCAATAATTCGTGAAATGGTTGCCGAAACAAGACTCAGCAAGGATATGTTTATCTATCCTTATTTCATAGTTAACGGAACCAATATTTCCCATCGGATTGATGCCATGCCGGGAATCAATCATTTTTCTATTGATCGTCTGATTTCCGATGTTGCCATTGGTTTGAAACTTGGAATTAATAAAGTTTTGCTTTTCGGTGTTGGCGAAGAAAAAACCTTGGATGGCAGCTCTTCACATCAGGCAGACACTATTGTAGCCAAAGCTGTACGCGAGCTGAAAAAACACTTTGGCAATGAGCTTTATGTCATAACTGATGTTTGCGTTTGCGCATATACCACCCATGGACACTGTGGAGTGCTGCATGATCATTATGTAGACAATGATAAGAGCCTCACCGTACTTTCAAAAATGGCACTAAGTCATGCAGAGGCAGGTGCCGACATGGTAGCTCCATCAGATATGATGGATGGCAGAGTGGGCTCCATCCGAAAACTGCTGGATGACAACGGTTTTACAAAAACAGCACTCATGTCATACGCGGTCAAATTTGCATCCGCTTATTATGGCCCGTTTCGCTCTGCTGCCGACTCCTCTCCTCAGGAAGGGGATCGAAAATCCTATCAAATGGATTTTCGAAATGGTCGCGAAGCCATGAAAGAAGCTTTGCTGGATGAACAAGAGGGTGCAGACATTCTCATGGTGAAACCCGCACTTGCCTATCTTGATGTAATCGCCTCCCTTCGTAACCAAACCAATTTACCGGTTGCATGCTACAATGTATCTGGAGAATATTCAATGGTGAAAGCCGCTGCTAAAATGGGGTTGATAGACGAGCAGAAAATAGTGATGGAGAATATGTATGCTTTTTCCCGTGCCGGAGCCAATATCATTATCACTTACCATGCTCGTGATATTGTATCGCAATTATGGCTTTAACCGATTCTCAACAAATTCAGGAAGATAAACATAGAAAACACTTCCTTTATTCTTTTCGGTCTCAAAATGGATCTTGCCGCCAAAGGTCTCTACAATACTCTTCACCATAGCCAGGCCAAGTCCCATTCCTCCTGTCTTGGTTGTGAAATTTGGAACAAAGATCTTGTCTATTAATTCAGGAGGAATCCCGGTTCCATTATCCTTTATTGCAATAACAAGCATCCCATCCTTACTTCCAAGTTCCACATTGATGATACCCTTCCTATCTTCGGGAATAGCTTGTATTGCGTTTTTAAGCAAGTTATTGAGCACACGTAAGAGCTGCTCTCTATCTGCATAAACAAGGTACTCTTCTCTCTTCTCATCACAAGTAAAGAGGATATTTACACCAGGAGACTCCTTAAACAAATCAAGTGAAAATGGAATAAGCTGTTTTAGATCGGTCCTTTCACTGGTCGCTTTAGGCATTTTTGCGAAACTTGAAAATTCACTTGCGATTGATGACAAAGTGTCAATTTGTTCAATTAATGTCTGAGAAAGGTTCCTGACACGTTTTTCAAGGTCGGGGGATTTATCATCAATAAGCCTTTGCATATGCTGAATACTCAGCTTCATCGGTGTTAATGGATTTTTGATTTCGTGTGCCACTTGTTTAGCCATTTCCCGCCAGGCGCTTTCGCGTTCAGAACGCGCCAGCAGATCAGCACTACGGGCCAACTCTTCAATCATTCTGTTATACTCTTTAATTAAGCTTCCAATTTCATCCTGCTGTTTCCATTCTATCAGTTCGTTCGCCTCTCCGAGTTTTACTTTGCTCATTTTATCCTGAATCAGTTTCAATGGACGGGTGAGATAATTTGATATAACCACGGCTACTATAATCGACATAGCAAAAAGCAGTACGTAAATATTAATGAGAGCAACCAGAAAGGTTGCTATTTCTTTTTCCAGCTCACTCTGTTTTGCGAAATAGGGCAAATTAAGAAAGGCTATTTCTTTTCCGTTTTTATTTTTAAAAGGGACATATGCAGATAAATAGTTAAGATTCCCAATATTTTCGTCGTGAACAAATTCTGATTTTTTCTTCAGTCCCATCTGGTAAAACGCCTCCGGGTTCATTTTCTTTGAAACAAGCCCTTCATCAAACACTTCCGGCCGTGAGGAGACATACAGGTTGCCATTGGCATCGTACAAATTGATGTCCGTGAAGAAAATATTTGACAATTTTTTCAAGATAAAAGCCGAATATTCACGGTAGTTTCGATCCAGTTCATCTACTTCAAACCGTGTATCTACCTCCGCCAAAACAGATTGTAATTTCTCTGTTATGTTTTCCGTGTTTTTGGCCTCGTATTGAGCCCGTATATAAAATACAGTGCCAAAGCCAAATAGTGCCAATGAGGTCAAAACTATAAACACAAGAATAGACTGTATCCTTGCTTTAAAGGAAAGTCCTGAAACACTAAAGCCCGTAGTGGCAATTTGCCTCAAAAACAAAAGGAGGAGTAACTGAAGGCTATAAAAAGCAAAAAGATAGGAGAAAGTTGTTACTTCACCTAGCAAACCCGCATCCGGTTTGCTTATGAGGATAAGCGTGGTCGAGTCTGGTCTGTAGATCAGGTGATTATAACCATCCGTTACTATAAATGAAAATGGTTCACGAAACGACTCATAAGCTGTAGAAATTATCGGGTAGTGATATTTTCCATATTGATTTATCAGCTTTCCGTTTCTATATTTTGCGTATGAGTAGTTCGCTATCTGTTGTGTAATACCCAAATCTCTGTCGAGTAATAGTTCCGGAAATCCCACCTCTTCCGAAATAAATTTCGATTCGAATACAAGTATTAAATGCGCCGGCGTGGGATCATTGGGGTAACTAGGAATAGGTACCCTGGCCAGATAACTGATTTTACCAGAAAGATTTTGCAAATAATATAAGTTGGGGGTATATGTCTCCTGGCCTGATTTTGCGATAAGATCGTCAAAGTATGATATATTATCAGAACTCTGACGACTTGGTTTGATCAAAACATTACATGCACTGTCAAAGTAAGTGATCCGGATGTCATACTTTTCCCAATAACCGCTAAAATATCGTTGTGTCAGACGCTTTTGAAATGCATCATAGGTTTTGGGAGATTGCAAATCACGAAGCAGAATGGAGTCGGCAAGTAATTGGGGTTCTACTTCGGGGTATAAATGTTCCGCTATAGGGTCTTGCTCAGTCGCAAGTTTTTCCGCATAAACTTTTCGATTATCATTTTCTTTTAACTCCGTATGTTTTAAAAAAGTATGAACGGAGTACATACTTAAAATCATGACAAGCAAGATGGAACTTGAAAAAGAATATGCACTTTGTGTTTGAGCCTTGATTCCCGATATCACAATAATGACTGTCAACGTCCACAAAAAAGCAACAAGGTCTGGGAATCCCGCAAACTGACAAACACCTATATAGAGAACGGCTGATGCAATAAATATACTAATCCGGATATTCAATGACAATCCGGATGTGTTGATTATGTTTAGAATGAGATCGGAAAACAAAAATAAACAGAAAAGTAAGAACCCAACAATAACAACACCTAACAAAGAGTATGTGTTAAGGCTGAATAATTCATTAACACTAAATGTGATTTCAGAATTATGGATAAGCCCTTTAAAAAGAGTATCAATGAGCCAAATAATCCATAAAATAGAAAGGGAAAGGAGGGCGACCAGCAGAACCTTTATCCACTTTCTTACCGCAATTACTCGTATGTTTATTTTGAGATTTTTGGATAAATAGTATGCCAGATAAAAAAGTAGCAATGTATTCAACAGCAAGTCGCCTAAAGAATATAGCCACAGAGACCTTGCATCCCCATAATACTGTGGGCCGAATAATGTGCTTTGATAAAACGAAGAAGGAAGATTCCATAAAATACTAAGAAACCGACACGTGATAAGAACAGCAACATAAAGTAAAGCAACTCCATTACGGCCTATTTGAGATTGCAGGGACTCACAACTTATCCGGATAAATATCAGTAATAATATTATTCCCAACGAATTCAGAACTACCTGAAAGCCAGGAATCGTTTTATCTTCTGCCAGGGGCAAGGAGGCCGGATGAATGGAGAAAAGATATTCCCCCTTCAGGTTCCTTACAGCCGGATACTGATTAGCATTTTCATTGACTATCAATTTCGTGTTGGCTGCTACCAAAAAATCCTTTTGGAACTTATTGCTTAGGTAGTGGTTTTGATATGGATATTCACTCTTGATATGAATAAGTCCAACGGCAGTTCTGGAAGAAGACAGTGGTTGTTTAACTACTTCGAACCAGCCATTTTTTAATTTGGCCATTCGATCATCCAAACAAACCTCCTTCATATAATTCTCCACTGCAACCGAATTATCCGACCAGAATTTTAACGTATCGTTTTCATAAATAAGAAGCACCAGGCCATCGGACTTAAAAATTGTATTATAATATTCCGGGCGCTGGGAAAATAACTGATTGTAGCTTTGAACAGAGGCTTTACTGCTCAACAGGGTCAATTCTGATGTTATACGTTCTTCCTTTCGATGTAAAACAGAGGTCATGTCAGCAGCCTCTTGTGTCGGATTTTCTTTATGTACCGCATGAAAGAGCTGCCCTAACCCAAGGAACAACAGGGAGGAAAAAAACAAAAAGAAGCGATTTTGGAAAAATGATTTCACAGTAGCAGAATACGATACTAGAATAATCTATAGACGTCTTTAACAAATTTAGCAATAAATTACCGGGAGGTAGGTTCTTTGATCATTGAAAAAGGATTAAAAATCCTATTTTTGTTTCAAATCATTACATGGCCAAAGCACCTACTAAACCAACTGCGCGAAAATCTCCTGCTCTGGAACTGGAGAGGACATCCGTTTTTCCGTTTGACGGTTTTCGCAAGCAGCTATTCCTTCTCCTTATCATTGGTTTTGTTTTCTATGCCAATTCACTTGTTAATGGGTATGCACTGGATGATGGCCCGATGATCAAGGAAAATAACTCCGTTCTGGCCGGAACAAAAGGCCTGAAAGAAATATTTGGCAAACATTCTATGTATGCCTTTTATAAGAAATACAATGCTGCCGATGAGTTTCAGGGTGGCCGTTACAGGCCTTTATCCATTGCCACCTTTGCAATCGAACAGCAATTTTTCGGCATGAAACCCGGCGACGAGGTAGTAGCTGAAGATCATACAGGTCAGTTTCATCAGGCAAAAATTACCGGTCTCGATGCTTTTTATGTAGATGTGGAATATCCCGGAGGAGACGGGAATCCGGTTAAAGACAAAGTGTTTGGATCTCAAATAAGTACCTTTCATTCTGAAACCATTCCCCGTCATTTGGACAACCTGCTGATCTATTTGCTTACCATTGGGTTTGTATTGTACCTCATGCGTGAACAGGTTTTCAAAAACAACCCCGATCTCGGATTTTTCTGTGCTTTGATTTTTGCCATACACCCAATCCATACAGAAGTAGTTGATAATATAAAAAGCCGGGACGAGTTGATGGCTTTGCTTTTTGCTGTCATGACTCTAGTTTTTGCTTTCAGTTACTCCGAAAAGAATAAGCTTAGGTACTTACTCATGGGCATGCTATCTCTTTTTTGTGCCTTGCTTTCTAAAGAGTATGGAGTTGTCATGTTTGCACTGCTACCGTTTTTCTTTTACCTCATTCTCAAAAAAAGTGCCGGCGGCAGTATCTTGGCTTCTCTCCCTTATTTTGCCATTATGCTGGTATTCTATATTATCCGGATGATTATTATCCCTCCTGGTCAGGCTTCTCACTATCATGCCACAGAGGTGCTCAACAACCAATATATTGCTGCATCCGGCTTCGCTGAAAAATTCTGTACCAAGACATATATGCTTACCCGTTATCTCGGGATGCAATTGTTTCCCAAAAATCTTTGTGTTGACTATTCTTTTAAACAAATTCCGTTTATCACCTTTAGCGACTGGCATTTCTGGCTGTCGCTCGTTATTCATATCGGCATTGTGTCGGCGACCATATTACTAACTATCCGTCGGCATATTCTTGCATTTTTTCTTTGGTTCTACCTGGCCCACTTGTTCATTATCTCTAACCTGCTGATGGAGATAGGAACCACGCTAAGTGAACGTTTGATTTATTCCCCATCTTTTGCCTTTTGTGTCCTGGCTGGTTACGGCTTGTATTATGCCTTACAAAAACTGCCCAATCTTTCTAAACAAAAAACAGCTCTTCTCGGAGTATCTGTAATACTCGTATTGGTTTGCGGAGGACGTGTAATGAGCAGGAATGCAGACTGGAAAAATGATGCGAGTTTATTCACGCACGACCTCAGTATCTCTCCCAATAGTGTTCTTGTGTGCGGCAATGCAGCAAAAGGATATCTGGATATGAGTAGTTTGCCGGAAAATAAAGCCATTGAAAAAGAGTTAATAGAAAAAGCCATTCCTCCTCTTCGTAATGCGTTACGGCTTCATCCAAAGTATTTGAATGGGTATACGAATCTTGCCTTTGCTTATTTCAAAATGGATATGCTGGATAGCACCTATGCCAATCTCTTAAAGGGCAAGCAAATAAACCAATTCAACCCTCTTATTCGTCAATACGGTGGGCTTTTTCTCCAAAAAGGGCTGGATGCAGCACGAAAGAAAGATATTCCCACAGCCATTCTTTTGTTCAATAAGGCGCTTGCTCTTGATCAAAACAACGCTGAAATCTGGGCTAACCTGGGGGGGGCTTATTTTACAATTCTTGATTACAACAATGCCCGTATTGCCTGGGAGAATGGCTTAAAGATTGACCCCAATCATGTGGAAGCAACAAGAGGGTATCAACAGCTGATGCGGATGGGATTGATTCCAACTCCAAAACAATAGTCGATTAAAAACAGCGCACTGTTATGTTACAGGAGTACTTTCGGATGGGGGCTGGATTTCCGTTTCTGTTTTTGGAAGAGGTACCTGTTCTTTTTTCTCCGTTCCAAAAAATTTCTTTTGAAACAGGATCACAATAATAACACCTATTGTAATGGATGAATCTGCCAGATTAAATACCGGGCGGAAAAATATAAACTCTTCCCCTCCCCAAAATGGGAACCAGCTCGGAAAATGACCTTCCATAATCGGGAAGTAAAACATATCAACCACCTTCCCGTGAAGAAAACCGGCATAACCTCCGCCCGAAGGCATAAATTGAGCAATATTAGCATCGTATTGATTGCTTTCTCCAAACAACATCCCATAAAAGGCACTATCAATAATATTTCCAACAGCACCGGCTATAATTAGAGAAATTGCAACTATCACAATGTTTTCCTGCTTTTTACGGATAACATTAAAGAGGATATAACAAAGACCACCTACTGCCAGGATGCGAAACAAACTCAATGCCAGTTTGCCGTAACCACCCGGCAAAGACATTCCAAACGCCATACCCTCGTTTTCCACAAAATGAATAATGCCCCAATGACCGGCCAGGTGAAATTCCTGACCAATATACATATGTGTCTTTATCCAGATCTTAATGAACTGATCGATCAGCAGAACGAGTAAAATGATAATACCGGCTTTTTTCACGGAAGTAAAGATAGGGGAAATCCCTTTGTAGGATATAAAAGAGAAGACACAAGAATCAAGACTTTTTAAATTCGTCTTGTCTCTTGTGTCCTATTTCTTGTTTCTGTTTTTATCGGTTCTGTTCTAATTTCGCATCAATGCTCAGTGTTGCATGAGGAACACTTCTCAGACGCTCTTTAGGAATCAGACGGCCTGTAACACGGCAAATGCCATATGTTTTGTTCTCAATACGAATCAGAGCATTTTTAAGGTTCTGAATATATTTTTCCTGACGGGACGCCAGGTGGGCTGTCTCTTCTTTGGAAAGAACATCTGATCCATCTTCCAGCAATTTGAATGTTGGTGAAGTATCATCTGTTCCATGATCATCCTTGTGAGAAAGTGTGTTTTTCAGCAATTCATAATCACGGGTTGCCTCTTCCAGTTTCTTATTGATCAGATCCTTGAATTCCATCAATTCTTTGTCAGAATAACGGGAACGGGGATCTCCTTTATCAAGCTTCATCAACGGTTTTGCTATTGTTACTTCTTTTCTAGGCTCGTATGGTCGCTCGATCTTTACCTCCACTTTAACAGGGATCTTATTAACCATCGGTTTTTTAACTTCCGGTGCCTTACCGTTTGAAACCGGCTTTTTTGCAATCTTCTGTACCGGGGCTTTAGCAGCTACTTTAGCAACCGGTTTGGAAGTTGCTTTTTTAGCAGCCTTCGGTGCCGTTTTCTTAACTGCTTTGGGTCCTGCTTTTTTACTTGCAAGCGACTTTTGAGCTGCTCCTTTTACAGGTTTTGCTGCTTTTTTAGCTTTTCCGGTAACGGATTTAGCTGGCTTTTTTTGAACTTTTTTAGCCATTGTGAAGGGGGTTAATTAAACTTTGCTATGCTTATTAATGTCTGAATCTCGCTATCCACCTCTACCAACACCGCTTGCTCTGAACTGAGCTCTTTCACCAACTCCAAGGAAGATGCGAGAGTTTCGGCGCAAATATACTGTAAATTATTGTTTACAGAGGCGTCCAAGGCATTATTTGACTTGATTTTGACCGAAATACGGTCCGTTACTTCGAAATCTCTGTCCTTTCTTAAATTTTGAATCCTGTTTACCAATTCCCGGGCCAATCCTTCTTCCTTCAGGGCGGGACTAATCATTACATCCAACGCTACCGTCAATGGTCCGTCATTGGCAACTTTCCAGCCTGGTATATCCACTGGTATGATTTCAACATCTTCCGGATCAAGCACATAGCTGCTTAACTCGAGGTTAACGTGTGCATGACCCGTTTTTTCCATTTCGGTGATTATAGCAGCTCCGTTAGCCTGAGCATAGGTCTGCATAGCCTTCATGTCTTTCCCGCACTTCTTACCGAGTGTCTTAAAGTTCAGTTTTAGGTTTTTTACGATTTGTGTATGCGATTCATCCACAAAATCTATTTCCTTCACATTCACTTCTGAAAGAATCAGGTCTTTAACCGCCTCTATTCTTTTAAGGAATGTCTCATCCAACACAGGTATTTGAATCTTCTGTAAAGGCTGGCGAACTCTGATATTCTCCTTTTTACGAATACTCAGAATCATGGAGGAAACTTTCTGAGCCAGCTCCATACGCTCCTCCAGATCTTTATCAATGTGCGCCTGCTCATAAAGCGGCATATTCGACAAATGCACCGACTCTGCAACCTGTCTGCCTGTAACTTTATTCAGGTCGCTATAAAGCCTGTCCATAAAAAAAGGTGCTATCGGGGATCCGATTTGCGCAATCACTTCCATACAGGTATAAAGTGTCTGATAGGCTGCAATCTTATCGAATGAATAATCTCCTTTCCAGAAACGTCTCCGGCAAAGTCTTACATACCAATTGCTAAGATGCTCATCCAGGAAATACTCTATAGCCCGGCCTGCTCTTGTAGGTTCATAATCAGCATATGCTTCATCAACCGTTTTAATAAGCGAATTCAGCTCCGATAAAATCCAGCGATCTATTTCAGGCCTTTTTTCTACCGGTATTTTCTCTTCTTTCCAGCAAAACCCATCAATATTGGCATAAAGAGCAAAAAATGAGTAGGTATTGTATAGTGTACCGAAAAATTTTCGCTGAACTTCAGCAATTCCTTCCAGATCGAATTTCAAGTTTTCCCAGGGTGCAGCATTTGTTATCATATACCAACGAGTGGCATCCGGTCCGTACTTCTCAATCGTTTCAAAAGGATTCACGGCATTGCCCAGCCGTTTGCTCATTTTGTTTCCGTTTTTATCAAGTACAAGACCGTTTGAAACAACATTTTTATACGCCACGGTATCAAAACACATGGTGGCAATAGCATGCAGTGTGTAAAACCAACCCCTGGTTTGATCCACTCCTTCTGCTATAAAATCGGCAGGAAAATATGTTCTTTGATCAATCTGCTCCTTGTTTTGAAAAGGGTAATGCAGTTGGGCATAAGGCATTGAACCGCTGTCAAACCAAACATCGATCAGATCACTTTCGCGCATCATTTTCTTCCCTCCGGCAGAAATCAGAACAATACTGTCTACATAGGGTTTGTGCAAATCGAAAACCTGATAATTGTCCTTTGAGAAATCATTCGGGGTAAATTTCTCCAAAGGATTAGAACTCATGAACCCTGCCTTTAATGACTTCTCAATTTCTTTTTTTAATTCTTCCATCGAGCCAATGCAGAGCTCCTCACTACCATCTTCGGTTCTCCATATAGGCAAAGGAATTCCCCAAAACCGGGAGCGGGAAAGGTTCCAGTCATTTGCTGTTTCCAGCCAATTACCAAAACGCCCGGTGCCGGTAGATTCCGGTTTCCAGTTTATTGTTTTATTCAATTCAACCATCCTGTCTTTCCTCGCAGTCACTTTGATAAACCATGAATCCAGCGGATAATACAATACCGGTTTATCCGTACGCCAGCAATGTGGATAATTGTGTTCGTATACTTCCTTTTTGAAAAGCAGCCCCTCTTTCTCCAGTTTCAGCGCAATACGTTTATCTACATTGAGGTACTCCAGCTTGCTGGTATCTTTAATGATGCCTTTTAGTTTTTCTTTCTGAATATCCAGCTCAGCAGCTTTTTCTTTGTCATCTAGATACGCTTCTTTCACAAACTCTCCAGCAAATCCGAATACTTGATCTTTCATTTCCGGTCTGAAACGTCCTCTCAGATCAACCAGTGGAACGCCTTTCCCGTTTTCATCTGCCACCAGCATCGGAGGTACTCCTGCAGCTTTGGCTACACGCATATCATCCGCACCAAAAGTCGGTGCAATATGTACAATACCGGTCCCGTCTTCTGTGGTTACAAAATCCCCAAGTATTACGCGAAAAGCCTGATCCGCACTTTCAAACGGTTGTGCGTACGCAAGCAACTGCTCATAACGCAATCCTTCCAGTTCAGTACCTGCAAATTCAGCAATAAGCTTGAAAGGAACATTCTTATCCCCTGGTTTATAGTCTTCAAATGCCAGGTCTTTGTTTTTTTCAGGAAAGTACTTCCCAAACAATTCTTTGGCAAGAATCAGTTGAACCTGTGTATGGGTATAGCTGTTGATTGTTTCAACCAACGCATAAGAAATGTTTTTCCCAACGGCTAATGCTGTATTGGAAGACAGCGTCCAGGGAGTTGTTGTCCAGGCTAACAAATAGGCTCCAGCCAGATCTTTTCCTTTGGGCTTTACACTGTTGCCCTCTTTGATTCTGAATTGGGCAATTAGTGTGTGGTCTTTCACATTCCGGTAACAGCCCGGCTGATTGAGCTCATGGGAGCTAAGCCCTGTCCCCGCTGCAGGAGAATACGGTTGAATTGTATACCCTTTATAGAGCAGGTTTTTCTTATACAAATCGTTCAGCAACCACCAAACACTTTCAATATACGTGTTTTCAAACGTGACATATGGGCTCTTCATATCCACCCAGTATCCCATAATACGGGTAAGCTCCTCCCATTTATCCGTATACTTCATTACCTCCTTGCGACAGGCAAGGTTGTATTCTTCCACGGTAATTTTTTTGCCTATATCCTCTTTGGTAATGCCTAATGTCTTTTCTACAGCCAGTTCAATAGGAAGTCCATGCGTATCCCATCCTGCTTTTCGTTTTACCTGCTTGCCTTTTAAAGTCTGATAGCGACAGAAAATATCTTTTATAGTTCTCGCCATAACATGGTGAATGCCGGGCATACCATTTGCGCTGGGAGGACCTTCGTAAAACACAAACGGTGTTTTTCCTTCTCTGGTGCTGATACTCTTTTCGAATATGCTGTTTTTCTCCCAAAAGGAGAGTACATCTTTAGCTGTCTGACTAAGGTCGAGGCGTTTATATTCCGGGTATTTTTTCATAAATACTAGTCGATCGTAGCGATCACTTTCAGTTCAATGGCAATAGGAGTTGGCAGGCAATTTATTTCTAGTGTGGTTCTGCAGGGAAGGTTATCTTTAAAATATTCAGCCCACAGTTTATTATATATCGGAAAATCATCTTTCATATTCGTGAGATAAACGGTTACATCAATAATCTTATCCCAACTGCTTCCCGCATCTTCCAGGATGTATTTTACATTCCGAAAAACGCTGTGACATTGTGCTTCAATATCATAAGATACGATCTGATTTTTTTCGTCTAACTCTACTCCGGGTATTGTTTTGCTCCCCTTTTCCCTTGGGCCTACACCCGATAAAAATAGCAGATGACCTACCCTTCTTGCATGAGGATAGAGTCCTACTGGGTCCGGGGCCTTGGAAGAATTGATTTTGCCGTCCATGGTATCTTTTTAAAGGACAGCGAATTTAGGTCTTTTAGTGGACTTTAGCAAAAGTCCCGAGCCAACAACAGCCTCTAAAACACAGGCGCTCCGGCTAATAACAGCTTCCGGCCTTGAATATTAGTTACAGACTATTATTTCTCGTAAAAATGCATTTCCTGGAGGTATTCATAGGCCGCAAAAGGAATAAAAAAGCGGATGTCTTTCTTCTCTTTCAACCCCTCTCGTATAAAAGTTGAAGATACATCCATATAAGGAGCCTTAGTCCATTTGACTTTGGGATGGTTTTTCAGCACTCCTCCATCGGCTTCCGGACGGGGATAGATGTATAGTTCATACTCTGACAGGATGTGTTCAAAATTTTTCCATTTGGGAAAGGATTCCAGGTTATCGGATCCCAGGATCAGCACAAACTGATGCTGGGGATATTTCTCCTTCAAATGTGCCAGTGTTACCACGGTATAAGAAGGTTGGGGTAATTTGAATTCAATATTACTAGCTTTGTATTTATTACTGTCACCTATAGCCAGCCGTACGAGTTGTAATCGATGGTGATCGGCCAGCAAACTGCTTTTCTTCTTGAGCGGATTATGAGGAGATACAATAAACCATACCTGATTGAGATCGGTAAACTCTGCCATATAATTGGCAATAGCCATATGTCCGATGTGTACAGGGTTAAACGAACCGAAGAATAAACCGATCTTCATTTTTTATGCTTATCGGAAACAGGATCTAGAAACTCATGGGTGATTTTTTCTGCTTCGGCAAAAGCGTGTTCCAAGCTGTCGTTGAGGACAACACGGTCAAATGCTACAGATTTATCAATTTCCATCGACGCCTTTGCCATCCGTCTCTTGATACTTTCCGATGTTTCTGTTTCACGCTTTTTAAGCCGATCCTCCAGACTTTGAATGGATGGTGGCATAACAAATACAGCCATTGCCTTTTCTCTGAAAATGTTTTTCAGATTAAGTCCTCCATTCACATCCACATCAAATATAACATGCTTTCCTTTACGCCATATTCTCTCTATTTCAATTTTAAGTGTACCGTAAAAATGGTTGGTATACACCTCTTCCCATTCAACAAATTCATCCATGCCAATGCGGTGTTTGAATTCTTCAACGGAAAGGAAGTAATAATCCACTCCTTCCGTTTCATCCTTTCTTCTTTCACGACTGCATGCTGAAACAGAAAATTCCAGCCAATCCGGAAAGGTATCCAACAAATGATGCACAATTGTTGTCTTACCGGCTCCCGAAGGGGCAGAAAATATGATGAGTTTCCCGTTAGAGGACATTATTTACCTGTTCTTTTATCTTTTCCAATTCATCCTTCATCTGTACTACGGTCTTTTGAATTCCTGCATCATTTGCTTTCGACCCGATCGTATTAATCTCCCTCCCTATTTCTTGCGTAATAAACCCAAGTTTTCTACCGCTGCTATCTTCACTCATGGTCTTCAGAAAATAATCACAGTGGGTTTTGAGTCTTATTTTCTCTTCTGTAATGTCTATCTTTTCAATATAATAGACTAGTTCCTGCTCAAAACGGTTTTGATCTATTTTCTCTTTCTCCACAAATTCATTGATGTTTCTCCGTATCCGTTCCCTTACGGTATCTACCCGCTTTGTATCGGCTTCTTCAACAATAGAAAGAAGAGATGTTATCAATCCGATGCGTTTCACAAAATCATCGGCCAGCGATTTCCCTTCGTCCTCTCTGAAACGCTGAAATTCAATCTGTGCCTGATCTATCGCTGCTTTAAGTTGTTTCCACTCCTTTTCATCGGGTTCCTGACGCTCAGGGCGCATCACCTCCGGCATTTTCATAGTCAGAGATAGCAGATCACAACCCTGTTCCTGCAATTCGGCAGCCAGAGACTTGAGTTCTTTGTAATACCCTTTCGCCAGCGTCTTATTGATCACCGGAGATGCAGCATCTCCGGTATACTCATAAAAAATGCTGAAATCGATTTTTCCCCGCTCCAGTTGTTTCGACAGATCCGATCTGATCTCCGCCTCTTTGTCGCGATATAAAGATGGGATTCTTAAATTTAAATCCAACTGCTTACTATTGAGAGAGCGGATCTCAACCGTTACTTTCTTTTCAGAAAGTTCACAAATGGCTTTCCCGTAACCGGTCATAGAACGAATCATAGAGCAATTGAATTTTTACAAAAGTACGAAAAGGCCTGAATTCTGTTCCATTTTAAAGTGCTTGTCCCTCACTATCTTCTCTGTTAATAAGGATCTCGTCATCCTTCAAAACCTGCTTATCTCTCTTTCTCTGGCTTACCATAAAAACGCCTCCGAAAATCATCACGGCCGAAACCACTTTAAGCCAGTCCAGGTGATCGCTACCCAGCCACAATGCTATTACAGTGGTTAACAATGGCTGAAGGTAGATATAAGCACTCACTACCGAAGGGCTTAATGCCTTAAGCGCATATATATTCAGAAGATATGCCACATAGGTTGTCGCAATAATTACAAACAAAACATTGAAAACATCGGATTGTTTCATCCCGCTCCACTGCACCTCTTTCAGTTGCCCCAAACCAAACGGAATAACCATGATTAAGCCAAATAGAAATACCCAGCGCAGGATCGTGACCGTATTGTATTTGAACATGAGCGGTTTAACCAGCACCAGATAGGTGCCCCAGGAAAGAGCATTGATAAATACACATAAATCTCCTGTCATGCTGTCACCCCTTACTGTCTGATGTGCTTTCCCCAACATAAGCATAACAGCTCCTCCAAAACCTAAAACAATTCCTGCAGACTTTATAAATGTGATTCGCTCCCGAATAACAATAGCCGCAATGATTAATACAAGAATCGGGCTGGTGATCATCATGATGGATGCATTGATTGGAGAAGTAAGATCCAGGCCTTTCAGAAACATCATCTGATTTAAGGCAACTCCAAAAAACGCAAGAATAATAAACCGGGGAATATCCTTTCGGTCTGTCTTTTCTTTAACCAACAAAAAATCCGTGAGCCAGAAAAGAATAACTGCCCCGCTTGCTCTTAAAATAACCAAGGCAAACGGATGAACAGGGCCAGCTGTCACTTTTTTGGCAATGGTAAAACTGGCTGCATAGATCAGATTAGCAACGAAAAGCGACAGATGGGCACGTACACTGCTCTTCATTTAAAGGGCTGCTTGGGCAGCTGCAATTGTATTCTTTGAATTACCTACAAAAAGCTGCTTACCAATCAAAATGACCGGTCTTTTCAGAAAAGTATATTCTTCCAGAATGTATCTCTTATACCCGGCTTCGTCCAGGTTCATTTTATCAAGACCCAATTGCCGGTACTTTAATGCCACACGGCTGAAAAGGGCCTCATAGCTCCCCGATAATTTTTTCATCTCTTCCAACTGAGCCGGGGTGATTTTTTCGGTTTTAATATCCTGCATGATAAAATCCTTCGGTGTAATCCCTAGGTCTTTTATAATACGTGAACATGTGGAACAGGAACTGAGATAATAGATCTTATTCATGTGCTTCTTTGAGTTTTCCGGATCAAAATTATTAATATTACCGCATGAAACGGCTTTGTTTTAACTGTTCTGTCATCACAGCTATCTTCTTTATTGGACTTTTCTGCCGCTGTTCTCAGCCGTCAACTCCCGTTTTTACTGAAAAAATGCTGGAAGGTGACTGGATTCCGGTTGATACTACCCGTTATCATAAACTCCCCGGGATGTTTTATATGGCCATTAACCTTTATAACAATAAGGGCGGATTTCCGGACACCCTTTATAAAGTGAAAAACGATTCTCTGTTTGTCAGAACCTATTCAGATCAGCAGCATTTACACGCCCGCCATAAAGACAAATGGAAATTTTGGCATCGTATCCTGGCTGTTAGAAACGATTCTCTGTTCCTCTATAAACGGCGTCCTGATAGTCTTGCCATCTTCCTGAATGCGAATGTGCATAGCAACAAAAAGCTGAGATTAAAAACGCTTTCATATGCTCCTCAGGACCTGAATAATGCCAAAAACGATGAAGAGTGCAGAATTGAATTGCAAAACGATTCGGTATTTGTTGGATTTGCACAAAAGGGTAATAATGAAATCAGGACGCTTACCGTGCGTTACGCTCTGTCCGGTTCCCGTTTATTTGACTATTTCGTGGATCTGGTTCAAAAAGTGGATTGGCACCGGATGGACTCGTATGTCCCTGATCCTTCTACTCCTGGTCCTTATTTAAATTTAAGTATGTCCACTAATGAAGGGCCAAAAAATTATTGTTGTATTCAAGGTTACCGCGACCCGGTTTTCAACCTCCTGATTCATGAGCTCAATACCCTCCCAACAATTCTTACGCTGGAACCATTAAAGACTCCACACCGGTTTTTTCAGGATCAGAAGCCCTGAAACCTTGATCTTATTTTGTAAATTTCGCCCAACTAGTTGAAACTCTATCTATGAAATTCGGAACGAAAGCCATTCATGCAGGCCAGGAGCCTGATCCTACCACCGGTGCGGTGATGACACCTATATACCAGACATCTACCTATTGGCAGGCTTCTCCCGGTAAGCATCAGGGATATGCTTACGCAAGAGGTAAAAATCCAACCCGAAGTGCCCTTGAAAAATGTCTTGCTGAACTGGAAGGTACCCGTTACGGACTCTGTTTTTCAAGTGGTATGGGAGCCACCGATGCAGTCGTTAAATTACTTCGCCCGGGCGATGAAGTGATCACCGGCGATGATTTGTACGGTGGCACGTACCGTATGTTTACAAAGGTTTTTGAACCTTTTGGTTTGAAATTTCACTTTGTTGATATGAAGGATCCTGCTGCTATTCGCAAGCATGTCAATTCCAAAACAAAGCTGATCTGGTTGGAAACACCTACCAACCCTACCATGCAAATTATCGATATAGAAGCCTGTGCGAAAATTGCAAAGGAGTTTAAACTGATATTAGCTGTTGATAACACTTTTGCATCCCCATTTCTTCAAAACCCGACTAACCTCGGGGCCGATATCGTCATGCATTCTGTTACCAAATACATCAGCGGACATAGCGATGTGATCATGGGAGCCCTTTGTGTAAACGACGAAAAACTGTATACCGATCTTGCTTTCATTCATAACTCCTGCGGTGCCACTCCTGGGCCAATGGACAGCTTCCTCGTTTTACGCGGTGTAAAAACGCTTCATATCCGGATGGAAAGACACTGCTTTAACGGACGGAAAGTTGCTGAATTTCTTAAAACACATCCCAAAATTGACAAGCTCTACTGGCCCGGATTTCCGGATCATCCCAACCATGATATTGCAAAAAAACAAATGAAAGATTTTGGCGGGATGATCTCTTTTTCACTAAAGGGAAACAGCCAGGAAGAAGCCTTCCGTATCGCCTCTTCATTCAAAGTGTTTACACTCGCAGAGTCACTTGGCGGGGTGGAGTCGCTTGTCAATCATCCGGCTACCATGACCCATGCCTCTATTCCAAAAGCGGAAAGAGAACGTGCTGGCATTGTAGACTCTATGCTTCGTTTAAGTGTAGGGATAGAAGATATTGATGATCTGCTGCTTGATCTTAAGCAGGCCCTTGCTTGAGAGAAGCTCATTCCCGAAGATTCCTTATTTGGATATTCGCCAGGCGATACTTAACTTTAATCTTCATAGGTATACCAAATGAATTTCTACTATATCACCGGGACAAGCCGTGGGCTGGGCAAAGCCCTCGCAGAATATTACCTGAACGAAGCTCCGAATAATATCGTTATCGGTATATCCAGAAATCAGACTGTTTTTCATAAAAACTATGAGCACTTTAATGTCGATCTGGGAGATCCTGCTCAGGTAAAGACATTCCATTTTCCTCCTCACCATGATGCAAAAAGCGTTGTACTGATTAATAATGCCGGGGTGGTAGGTATGATAAAACCGATGGGGCAACTCACGTCAGAGGCTATCATCCATAACTTTCAGGTTAATCTGGTGGCTCCGGCTGTTCTCTCCAATCAGTTTATAAAGGCATACCGTGATTCCAATGCCGATAAAATGATCGTTAATATAAGCTCCGGCGCAGGTAAAACACCCATTGCTGGCTGGGCTCCTTATTGCGCATCCAAAGCAGGGATGAATATGCTGAGCAAGGTGGTGGATGAAGAACAGAAAAATGCTTTCGGCTACAAATTCAGAATCTATTCCATTGAGCCGGGGGTTATCGACACCCAAATGCAGGAGGAAATCCGCTCCGCTTCACCCGAAGATTTTGTACGGTTGACGGATTTCATCAATTATAAAATTGAAAATCAATTGGCAAAACCCACGTTGATTGCTGAAAAATTTGCACACATCATCCGCAATCCGGAACGGTTTAAAGATGTTTTGTTTTCTGTAAAAGACGTTGTTGTCGACTAACGTAATTAACCTGCTAATTGTTGTAGAAATGAATATAAAATACATTATCCCGCTACTCATTATTTTTCTGGCTACTTCTTTATTCACCTCAGCACAAAATACTGAACCCATCCGCTATTGTGGAAATCCGGCTGTTTATGAAAAGCTATTCAAGGATAATCCTAAAATGAAAGCCGAATTTGAGGTCAATGAACAACATCTGAAAGCGCAAGATGATGTCGACTCAAGAAATGGATATGCGCGCATGCGATCCGTTTCTTCAGCCCCAACTTATATTATCCCTATTGTATTTCACATCATTCATGATTACGGAACGGAGAATATTTCTGATGCTCAGATTCTGGATGAGGTAAATATCCTGAACAGAGATTATCGTAAATTAAATGCGGATACCGCTGCTGTTGACTCTGTATTTAAAAGCATTATTGCAGATACAAAAATCGAGTTCCGTCTTGCACAGCTCGATCCGAATGGTAAATGCACAAATGGCATTGACCGTATTGCTTCTCTTCAAACATATGTTGGCGACGATGGGTCTAAACTCAATCCCTGGCCAAGGGCTAATTACCTGAATGTTTGGGTTGTGAAAACTATTGCCAATGGTGCTGCAGGTTATGCTTATTTACCTTCCAATTTTTTGAACCCCAGTATTGACGGCGTATTAATACTTTCCAGTTATATTGGAAGTATCGGCACGGGTTCGGTTGTTACCAGCCGAGCGCTTACACATGAGATTGGCCACGTTCTTAACATGGAACACCCATGGGGCAATACCAATCAACCCGGAGTGGCCTGCGGTGATGATGCCGTTTCTGACACTCCCATTACCAAAGGGTGGACTCATTGTGCTACTGCCTCTACTGCTAAAATATGCAACCCTTCCATAGAAGAGAATTATCAGAATTATATGGACTATTCGTACTGTTCAAGAATGTTCACACTGGGGCAGGCAACGCGTATGACGAATGCCCTTACCTCATCAACGGCACAACGGAATCATTTGTGGTCTGCTGCTAACCTGTCTGCCACAGGGGTACTCAATACACCGGTAGTTTGCGCTCCCATAGCCGACTTTATGCCCAATACCACCGTTATGCTTTGCGCCGGATCTACTTACCAGTTTTCATACCTGAATAATGGAGGCCAGGCTACTGGCTGGAGCTGGCAGTTCCCGGGTGGAACTCCTGCTACATCCACGGACTCTTTTCCGGTTATTCAGTATAATACACCAGGTACTTACAGTGTAAGTCTTACCGAAACCAATTCTTCAGGATCTACTTCGGCAACAAGAAATTCATACGTAATAGTTAGTTCAACCACAACCGAATATACAGGTACATCCTACTCCGAAGGATTCGAAAATGCAAGCACATTCAATTCCGACTGGATATTGCTAAGCCCCCAAGGCAACCCATGGGCTCTTAATAACTCAGCCCATACAAGCGGTCTCACTTCTCTCAAATTAAATAACCTAACCAATACGCTCGGACAAAAGGAATCTGCTGTAAGTCCATCTATCGATTTGACCAAAATTCCAAGTGCCACACTCACTTTCGAGCTGGCATTTGCCCAACAAGCAACAACAAATACTGATTATTTACGAATCTACTTTTCAAATGACTGTGGAAAAACCTGGTTATTGAGATATAACAAATCTGGTTCTTCGTTAGCTACCACAGCAGCTGTTACCTCCAGTTTCGTTCCAACCAGCACTCAATGGAGAACTGAAACAGTAGGAATAAGTCCATATCAGTTGTGGTCTGACATGCGGTTTAAGATTGAAATGACAAACGGAGGGGGAAATAATATATATATTGATGATATCAATATCTGGTCGTCTTATACCGGTATTCTTGAGCAAACAGCAGGTGTGAATAATCTGCTGCTTTTCCCAAATCCATCAGAAGAGAGTACAACACTTGCTTTCGGATTGGAAACACCCCAGCATGTAGTTATCGGGATCTATGATGTGGTTGGCCGTCATGTAATGAATGTCTGCGATGAGAATCTGAATGCTGGCGACCACTCTTTCCACATCAATACCTCTGGAAATCTGCAGCCCGGTATTTATTTTACAACCATTCTGGTTAATAACCAGCTGATCAGCAGAAAGCTGGTTGTAAAATAATATTACTATCTAGAAAAACGCTCTTACCGTAGCTCCTCCTGTGTGTATCGTTTTGGTGTTTTCACTTTGACGTCCTTCATAGGTAATGTTTACCTGTATATTATTGGATAATGTACGCTGATATCCCACCGACCAGGTTGCATTCTTGCCTGGATGCAACCCATCCAGCATTTCATATGCCACCGGGCTATTGTCCGATCCGTTGTAACGCATGTCGATATAATTCAATTTCATACTAATACTTCCCTTGTTCACGATATTGTATTTCCCCTCCAGCCCCAGATTATTTGAAAAAACTGTTTCTCCGCCAAAATCGGGTGTGTTTTTCTTTTCGGTGTAAGCATAGTCAACAGCTATACGGAAACGGTTATTGGGCTGATAGGTAAGTTTGGGATCAGTTGTTATATACGTTAAGTCGTAATCTCTGGAGGCAAAAAACTGGGAGGCATTGGTTTTATCTCCTTCCTTTCCTGTAACGAGCAACCCTAATACTTTATTGAGGTTCCACCGTATTCTCATTTCATAAAAATCGTTCAGACGGGTTTCAAATCCATCTGTTAACAACGACTTTCCGCGTACATCCTGATAATTGAGATCAGCTCCGAAAACAGGATTGTTCTGATTAAAAAAGATAGAATTGCGGAAAGACGAGTTGAGGGTAACAAGTGATGTATCTATGATAGATTTCAAAAACGGATTGTATGCTTCCAGCGGATCCTGGTCTGTCGTTTTCCGGTCTATGCGATAGGTTGCCTGTTCCACAAAATGCGATAACCCTTTCCGAATACCCTTTTTAGATGCCCAGCGCGACCCTGGTTTAATAAGCAGATTCTGACTGAATTGATTTGTAAAGGCCTTGATATAATCGTCGGTAGGTGTGAATACCCGTATATAAGTGGCCTGATCCGGATAAAGGGCTATTTCAAATTCGTTTAACTGTTTAATACCATCCCCGTTATAGTCGATCCAGGTATATTGACCTTGCCCTGCAGGCACAAGTATATAAGAGTATTCTTTTTTTTGTTCCAGTCCGGAGCCGGCTTCATAAAATGTATTTGCCGTTACCAGCCCTTGCCATAACCTCAGGTTGTATTCCACTCGTCCCACAAGTGAATTTTCTGGCTTTTGAGTAGTCAGATTGGGATTCAGAATTTCCAGCTGACGGTAGGTAATATTTGTGCGGAATTCGCTGGCTTTGTTTTTCATCAATGCCATGGAGAATGACATATCCTGTGCATCCGATAGCGGGCTCAAATGATCCTGGATTGGCGAATAATCCTGCCGGTGTTTATAGCTCAGTTTATATTTATTTTTCGATGTGTCGGCATTTTGCACATAGGCCTGCCATTCAAAAAAATTGAAACTGGTTGGCAACAAGGTATCAGCTCCCGGAGCACGCATGATATTTTTTTCCTGCTGCTCTGCAACACCTATTGTAATCCAGCGAATTTTTTTCGACAAATCAGCCTTATGACGCAGGAACAGGGAATTGCTTTGCGTACCTCCTGTGTTTAGTAAACTTACATTGGCTTTCAGCACATAACCATAGTGACTGAAACTACCCGACAAGTCGTTCTTCAGTCCCTCATATTCGGTACCTTCCAAAAAACTGCTCAGCGAGTAGGTCAGATTTCCATATCGGTTTCGGGTTAACGAAAAGCCCGCTGTTGTATAATGCTGGTCTGCAACCGAAGGAAGAAAACTTACATTCCAGTCACGCTCAAACTCCGCACTCCGGTATCGTTCAATCGCTGTAAAATTTTGTTGCGTATATTCATAACTGAGGCTCTTCGCAAAAATCCATTTGCTCGTTTGCGCAGGATCATTGATATTTATAATCGTTGGTTGTCGTGCTGCCTGCGACCGTACTGACACACTATCCAAACTATCTTTCATACTCCTTATTTTTGGCTTACGTATCTGATGGGTTGTATCCGGGGCTACATATCCGGAACTGGTTTTATTATCTAAATGAAAACGGAATGCATATCCCGTATTATTCTGATCATCGTACGGAGAAAAAGTATTCTGGTCATAATTACTCAATGCCCCTTCTACACCCAGGGTGGTATGTTTGTTTAAAATAAATTCACCCCCGGCTGTAACCATTTGTTTCTTTTTGGGAGTCACCAGTTGAATAACCGGGGCATAACTTCCCTGATGTACCCCTGATATAGGAGCCACCCATTGAAAAACCCTGCCATTGGCACTCGACGGGATATTGATATAATCACCATTACCGGCACCCACATCACTGAAGCTTAACTGAAAATGCGAAACGGTTGGATCATTGGAATAAACATACACCCCCGATGTATAATGAATACCGCCAACCACCGTATCTCCTCCAACAGGGATACGATAAAGCACCAAGCTGTTTGACCATGCTACCGTATCAATAGCCGGATAAACAGCCTTCGATATATTATTACCGATATCATGCATCAGTTGTTTTTCCTGATCATTCAGCGATTGCTGTACCGGCTGATTTTTGTTATCCTGCTCCGAATACGCCTGAAAATACAGCTTCATATTTTTCTTCGTGTATTCGTCACTGAAATTAAGCAGAGACCGTGCATAGTTTTTATCTGAGTATTCATATTCAACAATGATGCGCCGGTCCTTGGTAATAAGATTTTTTGCAGTGAATGTAACCTGCGATGTATTGTAATCAATAATATAATCGTATTCCTGTCCTCGTTTCATCAGCTGTCCGTCTATATACACTTTCTCGCTTCCTGAAAGGATAATAATAAACGGTTCATTTTCATTTCCTCTCAGAATATAAGGCCCCTGGTTACCTTCTTCTCCTTCTATTACCATACGTCCGTATTTACCTTTTGCAACAGCCACACTTGCCGAAACCCTCATATGCCCCTGCCCTGCGGTATCCTTGGGATTTGTTGACATGCCTATAAGCGTTGAGAAACCAAGACCCTGCACTTTTTTGTTGTAGTTAAGAAAATACCCGGTGGGTTTGGCAACGACAAAGTCACCGGCAATCAGCTTCGATGTCTTATTTGACAGTTGTATAAACACCTTATCAAACTCCTGTAGGTTTTGTGTGTTTCCCTGTGGTTGTATCGGAATATTCTGATCGGATGCCGCCAGTAATATATCAACGTCGTTGGAAAGTTTTCCCGATAGTTGCAGGTTAAGACTTGAGTTTAATGCCAGATCCTGATTATTACCAAAGCTAAGTCCACGTGAAAGGCTTCCGCTTTTTGTAAGTCCTTCCATTTTAAAAATATCATTGTTTCCCGGAGGAGCCCTGTAAACATAAGGGTTGATAAATCCTTTGTTATCGGGTCGTAACAAATCCGGATTCTTATGCCGGTGTTCTTCGGTAAACAGATAGGGAAATACTTTATAATGTATCACCAGGGTATCGGACGGATGATGCTTAAAATAGATTCTCGATTCGCTGTAATTGATATGATAGGAAGCGGTATCAAGTGTTTGTCCAAGACAGGAAAGGTGGCATGCTCCGGGTACCATACTCAGTGTATCAAGTACCAGCGTATCGGAGCGGAGGGCTAGTTTTTTGGTACGGACATTACTTTCTTCCTGCGCCTGTGTAATGGATGGCAGAGAAAGAACAAACAGGCCCAGGAATATGTATCTGATAATACCCAACAACGTTAAAGCGGGATCTGAAATTATTTAAATATACGAAATAGCTTCGGAAGGCCTCCTGGTTTTAAAATCAGGCGGTTCTGCTTTAGCTATTCACTATCTTTGACTTCCATTCCGATTCCGGCTGATAAAAGATTACAATATATACGTAATTATATGGCAAAAATTATCTCTTACAACGTAAATGGTATCCGTTCTGCTATTACCAAAGGATGGCTTGACTGGTTAAAAGCTGCTGATCCCGATATTGTCTGTTTACAGGAAATAAAGGCCAATTCGGAACAATTGGATCTATCTCTTTTCGAAGCTGCCGGATATCATCATTACTGGCATTCGGCTGAAAAAAAGGGATATAGCGGGGTGGCTATTCTTTCTAAAAAGAAACCGGATAAGATCGTCGTTGGCTGTGGTATGAAGATTTACGATAGCGAAGGACGCGTTTTAAGGGCCGATTTCGGCGACGTTTCTGTCATAAGTGTATACATGCCATCCGGATCAAGCGGCGATGAACGGCAGGCGTTTAAGATGAAATGGCTTTCCGACTTTCATCAATACATCGAAAAACTTAAAAAAGAACGCCCTAACCTTATTATTTCAGGAGATTATAATATTTGTCATAAACCCATTGATATTCACAACCCAGTAAGCAATGCCAATTCCTCCGGTTTTTTGCCCGAAGAAAGGGAGTGGATAGACGGATTTATGAAGAGCGGTTTTATTGATTCATTCCGTCTTTTTAATCCCGATCCTCATCATTATACCTGGTGGACTTTCAGGGCCAATGCCCGGGTCAAAAATCTGGGTTGGCGCATTGATTATCACCTGGTAAGTGAGCCGTTAAGAGCTAAAATCCGGAAGGCTAATATTCTTCCTCAGGCCAAACATTCGGATCATTGCCCATTGACAGTGGAAATTGATTTTTGAGCTCATTTTTCTCTATAAAAGGCCTTTTTTCGGTGATTAATAGGTAGTCTGGTTTCAATATCCAATATTTTTGTACTTTAGGCACTTAAAAGCGAAACATTTCATTTTTTATTACTTTGTTCTGATATTCCTGTATTATATGTTAATATGAATCAAGGATGTCCCCATCCGGTTATATTATAGGAGTTATCAGCATTCAAAACCAATTCTATGTCGATGAAAAAGATTAGCCTTTATTTCCTAGCCGCATCTTTCCTGATTTCCTGTGGAAATGATGACCATAATGGAAAAAAAGAGCGTAAAGCAATGGGGCCGGTTCATGTAGGAGGTGTGTTCCGAATGAATGAAGTGGATGATTTTAAAAACCTTTATCCGCTTAATGTCCAGGAAGAATATTCTTACCACGTTGCCAGCCAGGTATATGAAGGATTGGTAAAGCTGGATCAGAAAACACTAAATGTACTTCCTTGTCTTGCCGACAAATATGAGATCAATGAAGATGCCACCAAGTTCACTTTTCATATTCGGGATAAAGTCCGGTTTCACGACGACCCTTGTTTTGCCGATGGTAAAGGAAGAGAAGTAAAAGCAGCAGATTTTAAATGGTGTTTCGATAAGCTTTGTGAATACAGTTCCAACAACCAGATGTTTCCGATCACCTTCAAAGGAAGAGTTGTTGGAGCAGACGAATATTTTCAGTCCACCGTGGACAAAAAACCTCTGGCAGGTGGTGTTTCCGGTGTACGTGTTATTGACGAGCATACGATTGAAATCACGCTCAAACAATCTTTTGCCGGATTCCTCAATATCCTGATTACTCCCGGATGCTGGCTCTATCCAAAAGAAGCTCTGGATAAATATAAAGAAGACATGAGTTTTCAGTGTGTTGGTACCGGACCATTTCATGCTAAAAGCATTAAAAGAGGTGAATATGCCATTCTTGAACGCAATGAAAATTATTGGAATGTAGATGAATATGGCAATCACTTGCCTTATCTGGATGTCCTGCATTTTACATTTCTGAAAGATAAAAAAGCCGAACTGCTTAAATTCCGCAGCAAAGAACTGGATATGATTTTCCGTATACCGGTAGAAATGATTCCGTCTCTGATGGGCGAACTCAAAGATGCCAAAACCGGCGGAGCTGATTTTGAAATGCAAAGCGTACCTGCTCTTCGGCTTACCTATTACGGGTTTCAGCATATGCTGCCTCCTTTCGATAATAAAAAGGTGCGTGAGGCATTCAATTACGCAATTGACAGAGAGAACATTGTAAAATATACCCTACAGGGTGAAGGGGAGCCAGGAGAATACGGTATTGTACCTCCGGCATTTACTAATTATGATACGGTCGGATTCCGGGGATATCATTACAACAAGGAAAAGGCTCAGAAACTCATGGCCGAAGCCGGATATCCGGATGGCAAAGGATTTCCTGTTATCAACCTCGAAATTAACGGTGCAGGGGGCGACAGAAACGAAAGCGTTGCAACTGTTATTGCTAAAATGCTGAAGGAAAATCTGAATGTGGAGGTGAAAATAGATCCGATGATGATGGCCCAACACATGGAAAATATGGAAACCGGAAAATCCAAATTCTTCCGTACCGGTTGGGTAGCCGACTACCCCGATCCTGAAACATTCCTCGATTTGCTGTACAGTAAATACATTCCTGCCAAAATGGATGAACAGTCCTATGTAAATCTTTGCCGGTACAAAAGCACCCGCTTCGATTCTATATTCGATGCAGCTAAAAAAGAATTTGACCCAAAAAGAAGATTTGAGTTATATAAAAAGGCCGATCAGGTGGCCGCTGATGATGCTGCTATCATGCCTATCTACTATGAAGAGATTGATCGTCTGCTGCAGAAAAATGTGCGCAATTTTGATGCCAATGGGATGGAATATCGCGATCTGAGCAAAGTATGGCTGGAGCCCGACAAGGCCGGCAAGAAACAATAAGAAATCAGAGAAATAAATAATGAGCCTCCGGAAAATTAAAAATTCCGGAGGTTCTTTTTTTAGGAGTGGCCCGCTTCCGTGTTAATCTTTCGCATAAGCAATCGCTTGGCTACGGGAAGAAATGTTTCATTAAAAGGAATGGTCATGGTTGTTTCTACGGCATAAACAGCCGGGTTGGGCAAGCGGAGGTTCCCTCTTATCAAATCTGTTTTCATCGATACATACGTATGAATAAAACTGCTTGAATACGTAGTTACATACGAGATGTGCAAAGCCCTGTATTTATCTTCCGGTTGCTCAAAAATACTCACTTCATATTCATATACTTCTGTATTTGCACTTCGTCCCCCGCGTAAAAACAAATAGCCGTAATCGGAGTTTAATGGCACAAGTCCTATGGGCTGAATATTGGTTTCTTTTTCAACCAGCTCATATATCTTCTTACCGTCTTCCAAAGCCAGCGCAAAACGGGGAAGGGAAAAATCAAGGATGTTTTCCACTTCTGCCATCAAATGGTCATCGGACGAAATTTTCTCGTACATCACTTTGAATTTTTCCATATCAAAGCCTTGCAGTTTTTGCTGAAATGAATCGGACAAATGTTGTTTACTCTCTTTTAAAGCCTTTGCATTACGGTAGTGTTCTACCAGCTCCGAAAGAGGCGGATATAACCTTACCTGGTCAAATTGTTTGTCCACATCCTGCAGCCATGCCAGGAGTATATATTTCTTATACTCAAAGTCAACATGTCTTTCGGTTATCCAGTCGGGGCTCAGCTTTGTTGCCATCATGTGAATTGATTTGCTGAAAGCTTCTACGGATATGGTTTTCGGAAGGTTTCCGCTATGTTAATAAATTTATGGAATGCCTCCGATCCGTAGCGGGTTCCTGTCGTAATTTTGATGCTCGTAACCACCTCTTGCTTTCTGATAATCAAGCAGAAAACCTAAGTGGTACCCTTTTTGACATAACCTATAAAAATAGCTGATGAAACTACCCTTCTCCTCCCTTCTGCCTCGTTTCGTCCTGGGCTTTGGAATTAGTCTTTTCTTGTTTTCCTGTGTACCCCAGCGTCAGTTGGAAGAAGAACAGAAAAAAAGAAAAAGCTGTGAAACAGAGCTCCAGACCACAAAGGCAAGTAAGCAGGCCATGGAAACAGAGCTAAATGAAACCAAGGCCAAATTGGTGGATGTTGAAAAACGTGTTGCCGGTTTAAAGAATGATACGAATATTTTGGGAACATCATTACGTCTTAAAACAGATCAGTATGGGCAGCTCATGTCCAACTATGAACTCCTGTTAAGACAAAACAAAGAGTTAAGAAACGGAATGGCCGATGAAAATTCTAAACTCAGCGGACAGCTTAACAATACCCAGGAAGAGTTACTTAAGAAACAGGATGAGCTTAAGAAACTGGGGATTGAGCTGGACCAGAAACAGAAAGATCTGCAGCAGAAACAAAAGGATATGGATGATCTGAGTACGCAGCTGAAGCAACGTGAAGCAAAGGTGACGGAGCTGGAAAATACCTTGAAACAGAAAGATCAGGCAGTGGCCGATCTGAAGAAAAAGATCACGGATGCGTTGCTGGGGTTTGAAGGAAAGGGACTCACCATTACCCAAAAGAACGGAAAAGTATATGTTTCCATGGATGAAAGTCTGCTCTTTGCTTCCGGAAGTACCAAAGTGGAAGCCAAAGGCGAAGAAGCCCTGAAAAACCTGGCCAAAGTATTGGAACAGAATAAAGATATCAATGTGCTGGTAGAGGGTCATACCGATGATGTACCGATGAAAGGGCATGGCGATATTAAAGACAACTGGGATCTGAGCACGATCCGGGCTACATCGATTGTCAAAATCCTTATCAAGAGTGCTGATCTGGATCCGAAACGACTTACTGCGGCAGGACGTGGAGAATATTTTCCGCTCGATCCCGACAAGACAGCTGAAGCACGCAAAAAAAACCGCCGTACGGAAATTATCCTGACACCCAAAATGGATGATCTTTTTAAAGCGTTGGAAACTAACTAAAGAAGAACGTTAACATGCAACAACTGTTGGCAGCAGGGCATTTTGATCATCGCTCCTTCCGCATTTTTTGTGTGTTTATCTTTGTATTGTCGTGTTCTTCCTTCATTGCCCAGGAACAAAAAAAACAAATTGTAGAAGTCTCTGTTATCAAATTTGATAATTATGACAGTGTCGGAGAACAAAAAATATTTTTCCAGCGTTATCTGCAGGACAGTCTGAAACGAGATGTAGCTCCTCTTTTTGATGCCGCTTTTGCCATACAACATTTCAAATTTCCTCCGGTCAGCGATACCCTTTCCGGGGTTCTTGCACATAAAGCTGTTCCTGTATTTAAACCGGCCGAATACGACAGCCGTAAACGGTTAGTTCATTATTACCGCAGCCCGGTAGAACATTATATCTTTGAATACAACAGTGCTGGTAATCTGGCCGGTATTCAACGATGGGGGGTAAAACATAAAACTGCACAAATCACTTTTATCTATATCTATGAGCGATAAAACCATCACCCGCCTCATCTGGGCTTTTACTGTATTTGTCATTGTTGCTGTTGGGGTACTAAACAGAAAAGTGCTTCCGCTGCCCGGCAATACCCCTGATTTCGTTTATCGTCTGCCCAAAGTCAATGCCGTGCTCAACGCAACCTGCAGCCTGCTGTTGCTGCTTTCTTTTTATTTTATCCGTCAAAAAAACATTGCCGCCCACCGCAAACTGAATATAACGGCTCTTATTCTTTCCGCTATGTTTCTATGTACCTATATCACCTATCACTGGCTGATTCCGGCAGAAGCAACCTTCCCGAAAGATAATTCCCTGCGTCCTATTTATCTGTTTATTCTCATCAGTCATATTACCCTGGCCATGGTAGCACTACCGCTGGTTCTTATGTCTTTTCACCGGGGGTTAAAAATGGAGATTCTTACTCATAAAAGGCTCGTACGCTGGGCCTATCCTATTTGGCTGTATGTCACCGTGAGCGGAGTGGTTGTGTATCTGATGATGGCTCCTTATTACCGGGTTTAATTCTTTGCCTTTCCCGCTGCTTTTCGTACTTTTGCTGCGTCATGAGCACACGGCCTAAAAAGCTTTTTCTTTTTTTCACTTTTTTGCTGGTACTGATGCTGGCAGCTCCTGCTTTACAGGCACAAGGCTGCTCTCAGTGCAAAATGATTCCTCAGTCCGACCTTCAAAACGGTGGCAGCGTTGCCGGAGGAATCAATAAAGGCATCCTCTATATGATGGCCTTGCCTTATATTATTCTGTTCCTGCTCTTCCGTAAACAAATCATAGGTTTTTACCGTCAGCTCAGGGCCCGGAAGTAAGTGAACAATGGGCCGTTGGCAAAACAGGAGGTTGCAAATTGCCCATTGAAGATTGCAAACTGATTTTTGTCGTTTCCCCAAACCTCCTTATCTTTGTGCCTCGTTCTTTTATATCGCTTATCCGGAAAGGTGGAGGGATTACGCCCTATGAAACCTTGGCAACCCATTGGGTATTGAGGGTTTATGAATTATGATTTAAGATTTGACCTTTTAAGGGTTATAAATTGAAAATCATAAATCTTAAATCTTAAATCAATAAGAAGGTGCCAACTCGTTCGCAGCATGTTGTTTGCGGAAGATAAGTCAGAAATTATTTGAAATGTTTCAACATGGATAATCTCTTCTGGCTGTACCGGGAGGGATTTTTTATTTATAAGAACCAGACAGATAAATAACTACACTATACCTATGCCCGACATCCGACAGGAATTAGAAAAACGGATTTTAGTAATCGATGGTGCTATGGGCACCATGATTCAGCCCTATAAGCTGAATGAAAAGGATTTTCGCGGTGAGCTTTTTAAAGACTGGCAAAGCGATCTGAAAGGCTTCAACGATTTGTTGTGTCTTACCCGGCCCGATGTCATCTCCACCATACACCGTGAATACCTGAAAGCAGGAGCAGATATCATTGAAACAAATACGTTCAATGCAAACCGCATTTCCATGTCCGATTATCACATGGATATACAGGATGTGGATATCAATCTGAGCGCTGCCCGCATTGCCCGTCAGTGTGCCGATGATTTTACCGCTGCCGATCCTTCCCGTCCCCGCTTTGTAGCCGGTGCCGTAGGCCCCACTACGCGTACGCTTTCCATCTCTCCCGATGTCAACGACCCCGGGTTTCGTACCGTTAACTGGGATCAGGTTCTGTTTGCCTATATGGAACAAATCAGAGCCCTGGTACAAGGTGGCGTGGATCTTATCCTGATCGAAACCATCTTCGATACCCTGAATGCCAAAGCAGCTCTTTTTGCCGCTCAGAATATTTTTGAAGAAACCGGTAAAACACTTCCCATCATGATTTCCGGCACCATCACAGATGCCAGCGGAAGGACCTTATCGGGACAAACCGTGGAAGCGTTTCTCAATTCGGTAAGTCATGCCGACCTGCTAAGCATTGGCCTTAACTGTGCGCTGGGTGCTCATGAAATGAGACCTTATCTGGAAGAACTCTCAGCCAAAGCTCCTTTTTATATCAGCGCTTATCCCAATGCCGGTCTTCCCAATCAGTTTGGAGAGTATGACGAATCTCCTGAACATATGGGCAGCCAGATTCATGATTTTATTGATAGCGGGTTTATCAATATAGTTGGAGGATGTTGTGGTACCACACCAGGACATATCAGTCATATTGCAGCACATGCTGCCCGGGCTAAACCGAGAAAAAAACCTGTTATAGAACCTTATCTGCGTTTAAGCGGACTGGAGCCTGTTACCTTACGCCCCGATTCCAATTTCATGAATATAGGAGAGCGGACCAATGTAACTGGCTCCCGTAAATTTGCGAAGCTGATTATCGACGGCAATTATGAGGCTGCCTTATCGATTGCCAAAGATCAGGTAGAAGGCGGTGCACAGGTAATCGATATTAATATGGATGAAGGCATGCTCGATGCTGTTGCGGCTATGACCCGATTCCTGAATCTGATTGGTGCCGAACCGGATATTTCAAAGGTTCCTATCATGATCGACTCCTCCAAATTTTTTGTGATTGAGGCCGGTCTCAAATGTATTCAGGGCAAAGGAATTGTCAACTCCATATCCCTGAAAGAGGGGGAAGCCCAGTTCATCGAACAGGCCCGTAAAGTAAAGCGTTACGGAGCCGCTGTTATAGTCATGGCTTTTGATGAGCATGGCCAGGCCGATTCATTGCCACGCAGGATAGAAATCTGTTCACGCGCTTATAAAATCCTGACCGAAGTGGTTTTATTCCCTCCTCAGGATATCATTTTCGACCCCAATATTTTTCCTGTTGCTACCGGCATGGAAGAGCACCGGTTAAATGCCCTCGACTTTTTTCAGGCCACCAAATGGATTAAAGAACATCTTCCCTATGCCAAAGTAAGCGGAGGTGTATCCAATGTCTCTTTCTCTTTCCGTGGCAATGACCACGTGAGAGAAGCTATCCATGCTGCATTTCTTTATCATGCCGTAAAAAATGGTATGGACATGGGTATTGTCAATCCCGGTCAATTGCAGGTATATGACGAAATACCAAAAGATTTATTGGAGCTGGTGGAAGATGTACTCCTGAATCGCAGGGATGATGCTACCGAAAGACTGGTGAATCATGCTGAAACAATCAAGGGCGCCGGCAAACAAAAAGATGTAAAAGATGAAGAGTGGAGAAAAGCACCTGTTGAAGAACGTCTGAGCCACGCATTGGTAAAAGGTATTGTCGATTTTATTGACACCGATGTGGAAGAGTGCAGACAAAAATCTTCACGAACACTGGATGTTATAGAAGGCCCGCTGATGGCCGGAATGAATGTGGTGGGTGATCTTTTCGGAAGCGGTAAAATGTTTTTACCCCAGGTGGTGAAAAGCGCACGGGTGATGAAAAAGGCCGTTGCGTATCTCCTTCCTTTTATGGAAGAAGAAAAAAAGAAAAGCGGATCGGTACAAAAAAATGCCGGAAAAATATTGATGGCCACCGTAAAAGGTGATGTGCACGATATTGGAAAAAATATTGTGGGAGTGGTGCTTGCCTGTAATAATTATGAGATTATCGATCTGGGTGTCATGGTATCGTGTGATAAGATTTTATCAGAAGCCCGTTTGCACAATGTAGATCTTATCGGTTTAAGTGGCCTTATAACCCCGTCTCTGGACGAGATGGTGCATGTGGCCAAAGAAATGAGCCGTACAGGGATGAATATTCCTTTGCTTATTGGAGGGGCTACCACATCAAAAGTTCATACCGCTGTAAAGATTGCTCCGCACTATTCATTCCCGGTGGTTCATGTGAATGATGCATCCAAATCAGTGCCTGTTGCGAGCAGTCTTATTTCCAAAGAGCTGCGACCTGCGTTTATGAAAACAGTGGATGCCGATTATGAACGGCTTCGCGATCAGAATAAAAATGCACAGGCCCAGAATAAATATATCGCGCTAACGGAAGCACAGACCAATTCCTTTCCTACAGACTGGAATGCCTATGCCCCAGTTAAGCCTGCATTTATAGGCAATAAAGCATTCAACGATTATTCGTTGGCTGAAATTGCTGCGTATATAGACTGGACTCCATTCTTCCACAGCTGGGAAATGAAAGGCAGTTATCCTAAAATTTTCAAAGACCCGGAACGGGGTGTGGAAGCAAAAAAATTGTTTGATGATGCACAAAAAATGCTTCAGCAGATTATCAGTGGAAAATGGCTGAAAGCCAATGCTGTTATCGGCATCTATCCTGCCAATCGTAAAGGAGATGATATCGAAGTATATGCTGACGAAACCCGGACCAAGATCCGTACTGTTTTTCACAGCATACGTCAGCAAACAAAAAAGCCGACCGGACAGTATAACATGGCCCTGTCTGACTTTATTGCTCCCTCTCCTATCCCCGACTATATCGGTGCCTTTGCCGTTACAGCAGGAATGGGTATTGATGAATGGGTAAAAAAGTTTGAAAAAGATAACGACGACTATTCGGCCATCATGCTCAAAGCTATTGCCGACAGGCTCGCTGAAGCTTTTACCGAGTTGCTTCACTTACGCTTGAGAAAAGAATTCTGGGGTTATGCCAAGGATGAACAGCTGGACGAGAGTCAGCTTATCAAGGAAGAATATAAAGGTATCAGGCCGGCTCCGGGATATCCCGCTCAGCCCGATCATACAGAAAAACCTTTGATCTTTTCATTGCTGGATGTAGAGAAAAATACGGGTATCACACTTACAGAAAGCATGGCCATGTTTCCAACTGCTGCTGTAAGCGGATTGTATTTTGCACATCCCGAAGCACAGTATTTCGGTGTGGGCAAAATCCAGAAAGATCAGATTGCCGATTATGCTTCCCGAAAAGGAATGAATCTGGAAGAAACGGAACGCTGGCTCGGAACGGTGCTGGCATACTGATTACCGTATTTATAGCCTGTTTCATCAAGCATAATGCAGGGCTTTGGTTTTTTTTATAAATTTATTCCTCAGCCACCTTGTTTTCTATGGTTCGTAGTCTTCTGCTCTTTTTGTTACTTCTGTCGGGGCCGCTTGAATATTCGGCTCAGAGCTGGACAGCACTCGATTCGGGTATGGCTCCCAACTCCCGGGTCAGTGCACTCGCTACGTATGAAGGACATCTTTATGCAGCCGGCCAATTTGACAGCGCTGGTATGAGACCGGTAAATAATATAGCACGTTGGAACGGTGCTTCGTGGGATTCTGTTTCCGGTTTAAACAGCTGGGTATATGCCCTTTGTACGTATAACGGCAAACTCATTGCCGGAGGTCTTTTCAGCATAGCAGGTACTGATACCGTAAACGGAATTGCACAATGGAATGATACCACCTGGACACCTCTGGGAGCGGGGGTGAATGGTGCCATTGCCGCACTTCAGGTGTATAACGGATCGTTGTACGCAGCCGGCAGTTTCAGTGTTGCAGGAACAAACTTTGTAAATAATATTGCCAAATGGGATGGGACTACCTGGACCGCCCTTGATTCCGGTTTTAATAATCCTGTTTTTACACTCGATACGTTTCAGGGCAATCTTTATGCCGGTGGTGCTTTTACCAAATCCGGAAGCCGGATGATACCGGCTGTTTCGAAATGGAATGGAACACAATGGCAATCGCTTGGCAATGCCCCTGACACGCTTAATGTTGTTTATGCTTTACAGGCATTCAAAGGACGCCTCTATGCCGGTGGGCTCTTTGATTCTATCGGTGGTATCAGAGCCAATTATATTGCCGCCTGGAACGGTACCGTATGGGATTCCCTGAAGGCAGGAACAGATAGTACTGTTCTTGCCCTTACCGTATTTGACTCTGTTCTTTATCTGGGTGGACAGTTTGGAAAAGCTGGCGGTCTTCCGGCAGCACGCTTTTCGGCCTGGAACGACACCAGCTGGATATCTTCCTATGGAACACCTGGAATGAATGGTGATATTTCTGTCCTCGCCGTAAGCAACAACCTTCTTTATGCGGGTGGAGCGTTTACTACTGCCGGCAATGCCAGTGCATCCTATATTGCAGCCTGGACTGATATTACCGGAATAAAAGAGTGGAAAAAAACCGTTTCCCTCAACGCCTTTCCAAACCCGTTTATGGATTACACAACCATACAGATCAAGGATGCCGAACAAGGTATCCCCTTAAGACTTGAAGTAAGTGATGTGTTTGGTAACAATGTGGCCATAAGCTACAGCTGCTCTTCTGTTTTCAAACTTAATAAGGCGCGGCTTGCTTCGGGAATCTATTTCTACCGGGTCCTTTCCGGAAATAATTGTCTGGGAACCGGTAAGGTGATTGCACAATAAAAAAGCGGAAGATCCTGTTGATCCTCCGCTTGTATACAGTTTGCAATCTTTGTTACAAAGGAATATTCCCGTGTTTCTTTTTAGGCAGTTTGGCAACTTTATTTTCCAGCATTCTGAACGAAGCAATAAGCTTACTCCGGGTATCTTCCGGAAGTATCACCTCATCAATGTATCCTCGTTCTGCAGCACGGTAAGGGTTGGCAAAATGTTTGATGTATTCCTGTTCTTTCTCTTTCAGTTTGGCAGCAGGATCTTTGGAAGCGCTGATCTCGTTTTTGAAAATTATCTCCGCTGCTCCTTTAGCTCCCATTACGGCTATTTCGGCCGATGGCCAGGCATAATTCATATCGGCTCCAATGTGTTTGGAGTTCATCACATCATAAGCTCCTCCGTATGCCTTGCGGGTAATAACCGTTACACGCGGCACCGTTGCTTCACAAAATGCATACAACAGCTTAGCTCCGTTGGTAATGATAGCATTCCATTCCTGATCGGTGCCCGGCAGAAAACCCGGTACATCTTCAAATACAAGCAATGGAATATTGAACGAATCGCAGAAGCGCACAAAACGTGCTGCCTTGGTAGAGGAGTTAATATCCAGCACACCAGCCAGAAAAGCAGGCTGGTTGGCTACAATACCAATACTTCTTCCGGCCAGACGTGCAAAGCCAACAACAATATTTTCTGCAAAGTTTTTATGTACTTCCAGAAACGAATCGGTATCAATCACTCCGGTTATTACATCCCGAATGTCGTAAGGCTGATTGGGACTGTCAGGAACCAGGCGGTTAAGCTCCGGTCTCTTTTCTGTTTCCCCTGCTTCATAAGCCAATGCCGGTGGCATATCTTCACAATTCTGAGGCATATAACTCAGCAGCTTACGGATATGCTGTATGCATTCTATTTCGTTGGCACAGGCAAAATGTGTAACCCCCGATTTGGTTGAATGGGTAGATGCTCCACCTAATTCTTCACTGGTCACCTCTTCATGCGTCACCGTCTTCACCACATTGGGACCGGTAACAAACATATAGGACGTGTTTTCCACCATCAGGATAAAATCGGTAATGGCGGGTGAGTAGACGGCTCCTCCGGCGCAGGGGCCCATCACTGCCGATATCTGAGGAATAACACCCGATGCCATGGTATTGCGGTAAAAAATGTCGGCATATCCTCCCAGCGAAACAACACCTTCCTGAATACGGGCTCCTCCGCTATCATTGAGCCCTACTACCGGTGCTCCATTCTGCATGGCAAGATCCATGATACGGCATATTTTTTCGGCATGTGTTTCGGAAAGCGATCCTCCGAAAACAGTAAAATCCTGAGAAAACACATATACAAGCCGTCCTTCTATCGTTCCATAACCTGTTACCACTCCATCTCCTGCATATTTCTCGCGCTCCAGACCAAACTCCGTTGAACGGTGTGTCACAAACATTCCAATCTCTTCAAAGGAACCTTCATCAACCAGGAAATGAAGCCGCTCCCGGGCTGTCAGCTTTCCTTTTTTATGTTGTGATTCTATCCTCTTTGCACCTCCGCCCATCTGGGCTTCAGCAATTTTGTTTTGGAGATCTTCCAGTTTTTGAAGCCTATCGGCAGCCGCTTGCGTTTCTTTAATTTCAACTGTTTTCATCATACAGGAATTTGGATGGGGTGATTACCGGATATCCCCGGAAAATCCAAACAAATATACTTCATAATCGGGAACTCTCCTCCTCCCTTTTCCCTCTCTTTGTTAAAGCAAAGAGAGGGAAGAAGTCAGGCAAAGAATGATCCGGAATGATTACCAGTGAAATGCAAGCCCAGCACTAACAGGATAGAGCTCGGGACCATGACCGACTTTGAAAAACTGGCTGAGGGCATAACTGGCAAACACCGACCATCTCCGGTAACCGATACGGGCGCTGAGGCTATACCGGAATGGATCCATATTATAATCATTGCTGCTCATCCGGCTTATATTCTTTCCATCGGAATCTTTATAATCCTGCCGACTCCTGGATCCTATTTTCCATCCACCCAATACACCCACAGCTATATGAAAACTTTTATCTGCCTGGTTGCTGGTATTGAACTCCAGCATCAGAGGAGCCGTAAGCAGATTTTCGTTCAGATTGTTTTTTGTAAAACTTATATTCGGTTCGCTCCTGGCTGTTGTATACACACTATCGGTTCTCAGGCTCACCTTATTTTGCAAGGCATAATGATTAAACTCAAAACCAAGTCCGGTAAACAGCTTAACATATTCGCCATGCAATGGAATGTCTTTTTCAAACAGATTGAGCGCAAAGCTGAATGACTTATTCAGATTCAGCTGCATATACTCCTGGCCTTTGGGCAAGGTCATTCCGTCTTTCATAGGTGTACGCAACGCATTGATACCGGCTTCTATTCCTGTCCAGTGTTTAAAATCATCTTTGGATTCCTGCTTTTTGTCTTCTATGGAATCATGCCCATCCTGGGTAATGATGAAATGACTGCGGCCTAACGTAAAACGGGTGGTATCTCCGTTATCAGAACCCGCTTTCCCATTGGCATTCAGAATGGCTCCGGCACCGCTTGTCTCAATCGTTTTGGTTACGGGTTCCTGCTGGTAGATTACTTTTCCTGCACCCGATACGGTAGCTTTCAGATTCTGTTTTACATTCACTTTTGATTCGGCTGCACCTGAGCCTGTAATTTCAGCATTGTTGGCGGTAAGCTCCAACGCATTCATATGTGAGGCTCCGGATAAAGTAGCTTCCATCATATCGGTTGTACCGCTCAAACGTACACGACCGGCACCGCTCAGATCTACCTGCAGTTTCCTGGTATCTGCTGCCAGATTCACCTTGCTGGCGCCACTGCAATGAATGCTGATTGCATCCGATTTAAATGATCCCCGGGTGGCTATATCCGAAGCTCCGCTCAGATCAATGTTTTTTAATGTCTTGATCTGTACTTCGATCTTGGTTACACCGTTCTTTTTTGCGGGTTTCAATTCCAGGACTCCGTCTTTTATTTCCGTTTTAAAAGCATCGGCTTCTTCCTGTGTTCCGGCTTCCAGATGGAGGCTGTTTGTTTCACCGGGATAGATGGTGATATGTATGGCTCCTCCGGCCCGGATGCCGGTAAAATCATCCATCGGACGATCGGATTTTATTTGTGCCCACATCCCGGCCGAGCCGATAAGGAAGGAGGCGATGAGTATGATTCGGATTTTCATGATTTTTTGTTTTGTTAGGGTTTGGATAATCGCTTCTGAATAACTCCGGGGTACCTCCATTGTTTTCAGAAGACTTGTTACTATTGTTTTTTATTCTTTTTGCGATTTCTGATATGCAAATCCGCCGCCCTGCAGAGCATACGAAACCAGCACACCATTTTCATTATAGTTTTCCTGTATTCTTACTTTCTTTCCGGTAAGCCGTCCATATCCGCGGGCGGCAATTTTTGTCAGTTCCCATCCTATATGATGCGGTCCTTTGGAAGCACCATCCGATCCTTTCAAGGTGGTCATTATTTTTTCCTGTGCCAGCGCTTTCAGATCCGGGTATGGATTTGAAACCGATGCCGGTGTTTCCTTGCTTGCCACATAGGCCGGTATTTCTTTCAACGCCAGCTCCGGAGCATCGGGATCGTTTTCTGTTTGAATCAATTCGGCCGGTACGGTATTAAAAAGAAGAGCGGTTTGTTTTACATCCGGTGTTGTTCTGTTTCCTTCTTTGGAAGCAGGTTCTTTCTTTACTTGTATAGCATTTGTTGCAGATGCTAAAGACACGCTTTGATCCTTTGGCCCCGTTTCATTTTGTTTGGGCTCTACAGCATCATGCTTGTTTTGAGCCGGCGCTACTGTATTGTTATTAACCAGCGAAGGCTTTGTATTGAGTTCCGTAACCGATAGTTCGTTAAAAAACCAGAGACCGAATATCAATGCCAGGGATGCCGCAACAGCCATATAAGGATAAGTGCGAAGGGGTATAATAATTCCTTTGTGACGTTTTAGTTTTTCTTTATCTGGTAATACTATGGAGAGATCGGCTTGTATTATGGTGCGTTTGAAATAGGCCCAGTCTTTCTGGTATTCGGGATTTTCCCGAAGAAACTCTTGAAGCATTGTTTCTCCTTCTTCATCCAGAATCCCTTCCATGGACTCAACCATAAATTCCTCATAATTATATTTGTTAACCTCTCCTTTTTTAAACTCCTCTTTACAAGGCAAAACTTCGGTTTCGTCGATTGTAATAGGGATAATCTCCAGCTCTTCAAATTCTTCATTCAGCTCCGGATGTAGTTGTAAAAACAACATGAGCTCCGCCACCTGTTCCGCACTCAGCTGTCCTTCATAGTAATCCAGAAAGAAACTTTCGTAGTTGTCTTCGTTTATATTTTCCATGTCAAAGCAGGTTATCAAGATCTACCAAATATCTTTTCATGATGATTCGGCCTTTGCATATATACTTTTTTACAGCATTATAGCTGGTTTCCATAATCTCGGCAATTTCATCGTAGTCATATTCTTCCACATCTCTTAGTATTATTGCCGTTCTTTGTTCAACACTTAACAGGTCAAGCGCATCATCTATAATTTCTCTTTTATTGAACGCTGTCATATCCTGATCAATTCCTGGCTCTACATAATCCTCCGGCATCTCATTTATTCGCCTCGATCGCCTGATCTCATTTAAACTCATCCGGGTGGCGCATTTAAATAAGTAGGCTTCTACGTTCCTGTCTTCCACGTTTTCCAGGTCCTTCATCATTTTTAAAAACAAGTCGTGAACAATATCGCGTTCTTTCCCCCTTATCGCTTTGTTGTTTCGCAACAAACGATATAGCCTGTCCGCATATAGATATAAATACTTGTCGTGTTCCTTACGTGTCATTTTTTCAATCCTGCGTACATAGGTATAACAATCGAGAAGGCCTTTTTGGGCCTAGCGTTTTTGAAAATAGTTGTTAAATTACTGATAACCAGTGAGAAAAATTTATATGACTTTCAATTTTTTTTGAAAGTTCAGAGCCCTTTTTTAACATTTGGCCGTTCAAAGGGGGTATTTTAGCCTCCCTCTGCATCCGTGAATTTTCCTTTCCGGTTCTTTCTTTAAAAAACGGATTTCTTATATTTGATCTGGGACCCATAAACTGCCGGACATGATTTTTAAGGGAATCAATATACGGGACGAGCTGCTCAGAAAAAGACAATTGCAACACGGTGCTGTTCATTCCCTTTTATCAGATGTAAAAAACATTCTGAAACACTCCGAAGAAAAAGACAAACAGGTACTAGCCCGTCTCACCACTCCCAACTATACAAAACCTGTACCTGTCTCGCTTCGGAATTACGACCCCCAGCGTCTTTTTTCAAAAGAAGAAATTCATGAAATCTGTTCCCGCTACCGTCTGCGTTTTCTGGACAGCAGCTATTTTAAAAATGAGTTTCCGTACGATGCCCTGGCTGAAATAAATCGTTTTGAAAAAGAAAACGGACTCACCGTAGAGAAATTCAAAATAATTGCTCCTCCGCATTTATTCAAGCTGGAAGATCGTTGTAAAAAAGATCCCCTGCTTTTTGCCCAGGTGGGAGAGAATTCATTTTATCTGCTTCATCAATGGGGGCATGATCTGGCCTGGTACCGGGAATGGCTGGTATGGCCCCTGAAAAACATCTATACCACGGCCTATGCTTTGTTTGCGCTTAGCTTTATCATAACTCTTATCACCCCGCTCAGTTGGATCATTCGCAACGAAACGAATCCGGAACAAATCCTGTACTATCGCATTGCTTATTTTGCGCATACCCTCATCTTCCTTTTCGGGTTTACACTTTTTCTGGGAATGACATTTCGGAAAAATTTCTCCGAACAGGAATGGGATAATGAATGCTTTAATTAGAAATCAGGATTCCTACTGATTAAAGACATTCTTCTTCACCCAACTCTTTCCCCACTCTTCCATTTCTTCCTTGTTCCATAGTTCGGGAAAGAAGGTCAGTTTCTGAAATCTTGGAGGCAGATATTTTTGCCAGTTGGTTCCACCGGTGGCGGCAATATCAACCGGATCTTTTTGGAGATAACGAACGGCCGATTTGTAGTGAGACAGTTTCCAGTTGATATTCACACTCACATCCAGCTGTTTGAGCGCATGGATCAGTTTTTCGTTTTTCTGATCGGCTTCCGGCAAGGAACGGTAAAGCCCGTTCAGATTTTTAGTTATATGTTTCTTTGCCATGGCCAGGAATGTGGCCGAATATTTCTTTTCAAATTGCTCCAGCGTAAGGGTCTTTTTTCCTGTAGCCAGTTCTGTTGCGCCCGCTTTCCAGTATATATGCTCATACATACTTTCAATCATGGATTCGGTAATGATACCGCTGTAATTTTTACCGTGCTCGGGGGTGATGAGGTTCACAAAATCGGTTGAACAGATCTCAATCATCCGATATTGCCCGCTTTGAAATCCGCTGGATGGAAGAAGCGACATACGGAATTTCAGAAACTGTTCTACATCCAGTCCGTCCACCATGATATCGAATGAACTGATCAGCGCATCGAAATAACGATTGATCCGTCCCAGACGGGTAATAAAGAAATTCATGTCCAGCTTGGGATGTGCTGCCAGTTGTTCAAACTCGATCATGCACAAACGGAAATACAATTCAGTAATCTGGTGATATAAAATAAAAATCTGTTCATCGGGAAAACTGGTTTTGGGCGATTGCAGACTCAGCAAGGTATCCAGGTGTATATAATCCCAATAGGTCAGATAATCGGCATAAAGTAAACCATCCAGATATGAACTCAGATTCTGGCCCATGGCCTGGTATTTTTCATCCAACTGCTTTAATCGTTCAATCAATTCGGGTTTCAGTTCCATGGTGGCTTTATGGTTAGAGGCCGCAATTTAGAAAAACCCGACGGATATAAAAATGATCTTTGCTACCAAAAAAAACAGGAAGGCTCCGGAAGCCTTCCTGTTTAATCATTTATACAGCGGTATTAAAGCGGTAAGGCACTCAAGACGGTTCCAATCTGATGAATACCGGTACCATCTGTTCTTGTTACCCTTCCATAATACTTGGTTCCACTTACCAGCCCGGTAATCAGGGCTCTGGCATGGGAACCGCCGGCTGCGGTTTTCCAATTGGCCGGGGTGCTGATATCGGTGCTCAGTTCGAACAGGAAGGTAACCCTTCCTCGCTCCGATTTGGCAACGAGCAACAGCTCCCCCGGATTTTTGGTTGCTACCATCACAAAATCCTGTTTCTGATGTTTGGTATAGGTTTTTACCTTCATGTTAGCGGCCAGGGCTATAGCTGCTCCATGGTCAGGATCGTTGTTGGCAATCCCTTCCACGTACAACGCAAGCGTTTTCAAACTCAGCTCCAGGGTTTTCCGTGCCGCATTGCGTGCGGCAACAGTTCCCTTCGCCTTGGTTCCCGCTGCCACCGCAGCTGCCTCCAGAGAGGCAACCTCTGTATTCAGCGTAGCCATGGCGGGATTGGGTGTAGGGAAATAGCCCGGATTGGCAGTAATTCCCGACACATACGACTTAGCATCCGTTATCAGTTGTGAAACGGTTTTTTTATTCAGCAACAGTACGACGGTTATCTTTTTAACTACGACTACTGTTATTATTATAATTGACTTTTTCATTGTTTTTGTTTTTTAAGTTTAACATTGTTTTTACTAAAACCGGATATTTATACAGCTGGGTCCGACACGTTATCAGACACAATGCATATCCTTCCGGGTATTCGCACTTTCAGGATCGTCAGCTTTCTTGTTCCGCGCGCCGGTTCAATTGACTAACGGGTAACTGTGCTTGCGCATCACACAGGTATTCATTATCCTGAATATTTTTTTGATCACATTGCCACACTTCTTTTAAACATGTATGCATTGTGAATCAACGTCGACACATTTCCTTTTAATGTGTATGCATTGTGAATCAACATCGACGCTTTTCCTTTAAATATGTAAGCGTTGTTAATTAACATCGACACGTTTCCTTTAAATATGTATGCGTTATGAATCAACATCGACACATTTCCTTTTAATCTGTATGCGTTGTGAATCAATATCGACGCATTTCTTTTAAATATGTATGCATTGCGAATTAACATCGACGCTTTTCCTTTTAACATGTATGCATTGTGAATCAACATCGACGCTTTTCCTTTAAATATGTATGCGTTGTTAATTAACATTGATACATTTCCTTTATCTGTCTCCTTCAAACTTTCTTTGGCCTTATTTTTTCTTTTTTCCATGACCATTCAATTTGCATCTTGTTTATTGTTCCTTTTCCATTTCTCATTTTCCCTTCTTTCATCTTGATCTTTTTTCAATCCCTTCATCCTCGTATATGGGTACAACAATCGAGCAGGCATTTTTGGGCATCTCAAATGCAGATTTTTTTGATAATTACGGTTTTGGGCGTAGAAAATAATCGGCATTAAAACGGATGAGCTACGTAAAAGAGGAAGGAAACGGAAGCCGGGAGCTCTTTTTAGAAAATATTTTTTTTGAAAAAAAATGAAAAGGAATCTTGAAAACCCGCTTTTAGGAATGGCCGTTCGGAATGCTTAATTTATTTTCCCGTATTTATCTAAAAACCAGTTGATAATAGGACTGATTTCTAAGGAATCGGGGTGGATTTAAAGGCCTCCAATTTCTGTCACTTCCCCGGGTGTTTCAGACCCTTTTTCAAATCTTCCCAATGATCAGGAACAGAATATCCTTTAAACAGAATAAAGAGCGAGGTACATTTATGTCTGTTTCTCAGTCTTCGCTCCCGCTCTCCGACACGCCATTTTTATCTAAAACCAGATGTTTTAATCGAATATCAACAGCAAAAGGCCTGTTAGTATTTCGTTTTTTATAGGTTTTTCTGGTAAAAACCGTTAAATTCGTCATATCCAGTTAATGTTTTAGTAATAGAAGAGTGGCGTTCCGGTATCCCTGGGGTACCAAATCCGACTAGTGTTGCACGTATAAAAATAAATTGTTGATTTTTTGTTGTCTTTTTTCCCCGATCACGTTATAGGGTAAAGGACATCGTTTGTTGGCTTTTTTAAAAAGCCGGGAAAGTATTGGTGCTGATCAACTGAAATAATTCTATCGGTATGAAAACAAACATTACGAAGAGCCTGTGTTGCTTATTCCTGTTGGTATTTATCTCGGCTAATGCCGTCATCCAGGCCCAGGGGTTGAAAAATAAATCCGTTTCAACATCTGAAAAACCAGGCACAACAACCGCTGCTCCTTCCTGGAGTGCGGCTACCGCCTTAGAGGCTGTCACACACCCTACAACAGAAAACTTCCACTTCGGAAGCAATAAACAAAGTTCTGAGGCGAGCGTAAACTGGCTTCAGAATGCAAGTGCCTCCCGCAGTCTTTCGTTTGTTGAAAACCTGGGGCAGTTTGATTTTATTGATGGCGCTTCTGTTTCCGATATCCGTTACGGTGTAAAGGATAACGACTCCCGTATCTATTTTACTCCGCATGGCGTGGTTTACAAAATCATGAAATGGGAAAATGTATCGGACAAAGAATGGGAACAATACATAGAGAAAAAACATTTCACCGAAAAGAGCGAGAACGAAGAACATGAGAAACAGCACTACCTGACCAAAGCAAGCTTCGTTCGTATGAATTGGGTTGGAGCCAATTCCAACCCGGAGATTGTTGCAGAAGATGTGTTGCCCAATTATTTCAACTACCTCAACCTGACAGAAAAAGACAAAGGCAAAGCCATCATCGGCAATGCAAAAGGGTATAAAAAAATTACCTATAAAAACGTTTACCCCAACATTGATATTGAATACACCATTCACCCCGAAAGCGGTGTGAAGTATTCCTGTATCCTGCATCCGGGTGCCAATCCATCACAAATTAAGATGGCCTATGATGGTGCCACACCGGTACTGGATGACAAACACAATATCCTGCTTTCTACTCCTTACGGAACATTCACCGATATGGCCCCTGATACCTATATCGGTTCGGTTGCTTCCGGCGAACACCTTTCTTCTTCTTTCCTCTTAACCGGAAAAAACACGGTTGGTTTTCAGCTGGCTCCGGGACATGAAACTATTTCCACCACCACCGTTATCGACCCATGGACCATTACTCCCGGAACTATTCCTTCTCAAAGTGCAGATGACGTAGCTACCGATCCTGGCAATAACGTGCTGGTTTATTCCGTCGACTCAACAGGAACCAATGGTTCCAATCTTACTAAATACAATTCGGCCGGAACTTTACAATGGACACTCGATTTGATTGGCAATCTTGAATACAGCCAGTACGAACAAGGTGATGTAGGTGCCGACAATGCCAGCAATATTTATGTAACCATCGGTCTTGGGGCCTATGCGGGTGGGTATTACAATACCTGTAAGATAGACCCTACCGGCAGTACCCTGGTATGGGGTAGCTTTACCGCCACCGGTTCCACCAACCAACTGTATGAATCCTGGACGCTCTCTTTTAACTGTGCACAAACACAGCTGATACAATCGGGTGGCGGATATTTTAATGGCAGTCCTGCCGCCACCGAATTCAACCTGAGCACCTATGAAAATCTGAACACCGCCAACGGTGCAGAAGGAACCCTGCAGGAAAATGACAACTTCGGAGAAATCATCTCTTCTTTCTGGGCTCCTAATAACCTCATCTATCACCTTACCGCAGACAGTAACCTGAACGGGGCAAAAAATCCTCCTTCGCCTTATGTGTCAGCAGGAAATCACGGACGTCTGTTTTGTGTGAATCCCGCAACAGGCTATTCAACTGTTTTCAATGTAAAAACAGGCTATCATTATACCGATGGAAATCATAAGGCTCCTTCTTCTGTGGGACTCAATGCCATCGCTACATCCTGCGAATTTCTTTACACCACCGACGGACTTAATCTGGACAAGTGGGATCTGAACTCCGGTGCACACCTGGGAAACACTACAGTTACCGGTGGTACAAACAGCCTTACCTCCAACAAAGTAAACTCGGGTATCGTATGTGATAAATGCGGAAACATTTACGTAGGTTCCAACAAAAACATTTATGTATACGATCAGACGCTGACACTTATCAATACCATCACCGGTTTACCCGATGTAGTATTTGACCTTGCATTATCACCCAATGGACAGATTATTGCCAGCGGTGGAACAACCGCAGCAAAAGCGTTTGTTGCATCCATCAACAACGTATGTACATCTGTTTCAGGGGGGCTTACTGTAGGCATTACACAACCAACCTGCGGCGCACCTACCGGTACTGCAACAGCAACGGTTGCATTCTGCGGAGCTCCTTATATTTATTCCTGGAGCAACGGAGCATCCACACAAACTGTTAGTGGTCTTGCCCCTGGTACTTATACCGTAACGGTTTCCGGTTCTGTAACCTGCCCCTTTACTTATTCTGTTACCGGAACCGTTACCGTCAACTCTCCTCCCGGAACACCTACTGCTACCAATACACCTGTTAACGTAACATGTAACGGTTCCTGCAACGGACAGATTACCGTAAATCCATCCGGTGGTGTTGGTCCCTATACCTATTCCTGGTCCCCAAGTGGTGGCACCTCTGCCACGGCAACAGGTCTTTGTCCGAATACCTACACGTGTTATATAACCGGCAGCAACGGTTGCGGCACAACACAAACGGCTACCATTACACAACCGGCTGTGCTGAGCTCCACCCAATCTCAAACCAATGTAAAATGTAACGGAGGTAATAACGGTACAGCTACCATGAATGTTAGCGGAGGAGCCGGATCACCCGGATATGTATGGACTCCCGCTCCGGGCGCGGGGCAAGGTACTGCAAATGCTACCGGTCTTACAGCCGGTACATGGACCTGTGTAGCTACTGATGCAAACTCTTGTACCACTCAACAGATCTTTACCATTACACAACCCACTGTACTCAATGTGGCAGCAGGCAGTACTACCACCTCTTCCTGTGTGGCTAATACGGGTACCGCATCAGTAACTGTTTCAGGAGGAACTCCCGGATACGGATATGCCTGGAGCCCGGCTCCAGGAGGAGGACAAGGAACAGCCAATGCAACCGGCATGGGTGCAGGAACGTATGTACTCACTGTTAACGATGCTAACCTCTGTCAACAGACTTATACTGTAGCCATCAGTACCGCAGCAGGACCCAGCTCCAGTGTTTTGAGCCAGGTGAACAACTCCTGTAATGGTGTCTGTATCGGTACCGCAAGCATCAATGTAACAGGTGGTACGGCTCCTATTAATATTGTCTGGAGCCCGGCACCGGGTGCGGGACAAGGTACTGCCAGCGCCAGCCAGATGTGCGCAAATACCTATACGGTAACAGCAACGGATAATAACAGTTGTAAAACAAGTCAGGTTTTTGTGATCAGTGCTCCGCCAGCTATTGCCGCAACACCTACTACCACAAGCGCTTCCTGCGGAAGCAGTACCGGTTCGGCTATAGCTAATGGTACCGGTGGTACCGGTACGCTTACTTACTCCTGGAATACCACTCCGCCACAGACTACCGATACGGCAAAAAATCTTCCCGGCGGCTCTTATATGGTTACTATTACAGATGCCAACGGATGTACTGGTACTGCATCGGCTATTATTACCAACCCGGGCTCTCCGGCCGTTACCTCTGCTGCTTTAAACCCAACCTGTAACGCAACATGTACCGGTAAAGACAGCGTATCGGTAAGCGGTGGAACAGCTCCGTATACTTATTCCTC